>OIGD01002422.1_pt1 | contig 14483 bp, 14 predicted proteins | sample 1582211 | NCBI WGS metagenome assembly OIGD01 (sample SAMN04414078, study PRJEB24778) | human gut metagenome | material: faecal | host: Homo sapiens
TCGGGCTCCATGCCGTACATCTCTCCCACCTGCCGAACGGTGATGGCGGACTTGACAGTTTGATACAGGCTCAAGGGCATTTCTCCTTTGTTTCGTGTGTTGCACCAGAGTATCCCCAAAGTGGGAACTCTGGTGTTTTTTGCTTCCTGCCTGAATATACGGAAAATTTTGCAGGAAAGGCGAAAAAGCGGCAGAACTGCAACGGAAAAAGAAAAAAGCCCTTACTGGTTGCAGATTTGCAACAGCAAGGGCAGAGAGGAAACCGTATATTGAACAAAACGGCAGAGCGTATTATAATGAGGAAAAAGCTCAAAAAGGAGGGCCGACCACATGGCACAGGAATATCTGCCCGCACCATCCAACATCCGTCTTGCGGACTTGATGAAAGAGCACAACATCAGCCAACCAGAACTCGCCAAGGAGATCGGCTGCTCCAAGAGCACCATCAACCGTTTTATCAGTGGCGCAAAAGGAACCCTGACCCATGAGCAGGTGCTGAAGATCGCAAGGCTGTTCAACGTGTCCACGGATTTTTTGCTTGGAGAAACCAATATCCCCGACCGCAAGAATTACGACATTGCCGAACTGGGCTTGTCCGTAGAAGCCGCAAAGAACCTCTACACAGGGCGTGTCAATGCAGAGGTGATCAACCTGCTGTTGGAAAACGCCCGCTTTGCAGAGCTTACTTACCGCATAGCGCAGTATTTTGATGATACCTTTGCGTCCGGTATTGCGGCACAGAACGCCATGCTCACGACATTGAGCACCCTGCTGCGCACAAGGGTCAAGACCCCGGAGGCAGCCAAAGCCGCAAAGGACATCAGCCTTCGGAGAAAGCCCGTGTACCAAGGCGACCTTGATGATATTGAGATGTACTTCATGGCAACGGTCAAAGAAATTAAAAAGGGCATCGGGAGCCATTACGCCGAACAGGAAGCCATGAGCAAGAAAGTGGCAGAGAAGATGTTCACCGAATTGACCAAAGGGCAGGATGTGCAGCACCCAACGATCACGGCAGAGCAGTTGACGGATGCAATGTTGGACAGCGTTTCGGGTATGGAAGGAGCCACGCCGGAAGCACTGGAACAGCTGCGAAGCGGTCTGTTGGGAATCTTGCAGTCTGCCGCAGAGCAGGAAAACGCCCATGAAGCAGACGAATGAACGGCTTTGTGCGCTGGCACAGAAAGGGGACGCCACCGCACTGGACAGCCTGATCGAAAACAACAAGTCCTTTATCGGCAAGGTGGCAAATGACCTTTTCCGCAGCATGAATCTGGCACAGTCCGGCCTGAACCTTGACACGGACGATTTGAAACAGGCGGGCAATCTGGGCTTATGGAAAGCTGTGCCGAAGTTCGATGCAGCGCGCGGCATGAAGTTCCTGACCTATGCGGCTCCTGCCATCCGCAACGCCATGATGGACATGGTGCGGGATGCCTTTGCCGCTTTTGAGCAGCGGATGGTGACGGAAGACAAGGACGGCGTCTGTTACCAACGTGTTTCGCTGGATGATGTTCTGCCGGGAGAGGAACAACTACGGCGCATTGAGGCCATAGCCGACCCCTACGCCATGCAGCCGCAGAGCATTATGGAGGAGCAGGAATCGCGCCGGGAACTGTACGATGGCCTGAAACGGCTGACCCAACGGGAGCAGACCTATCTGCTGTACCGCTATGGCTTCACCGATGGCGAGGAACATCCGCTGATCGGCACGGCGATATACTTTCACCTGACAAAAGGCCGCGCCAAAAAGACCGAGGAACAGGCCATGGATAACCTGTGGCTGGAACTGCCGTGGTGGTTTGATTAAAGGGAGCGAAGAAAATAGCTTTTATACACTAAAGAATGAAATCAAAATGAATGAGAATTTATTTGGAAGTTTTAGGGAAGAATGCACATTCTAATTTTTTTAATATGGAAAGCTTTTTACGGTTGATAGCTTGTCTACTGACACCAGATTTTTCTGCTATATCTGCGATGCTCATTCCTTTAAAAACAAATTGAGATAATAAGGTCAGTTCAGAAGGTTGAAGAACAGAATGTAAATCGGAAATCAATAGTTCAGGATATTCATCGTTTGAGGACAAAGACATCTGATCGAAATCAATTTCATCAACGCTTGCGATGACAGAGTTATCTACGGCGTTTTTTCGGCTGTTAAGCGAAATGTATTGATGCCGGATAGAGGATTCAATATATTTCACTAATGTGCCGTCATCTTTTCTTTGAAGTTTGGTCAATTTTCCGGAATGCAGTAATTCGAGAAGATATAATTGTAAATCTGAATAGGCATCCTCATACTTAAGAAGAGCTGCATATTTTTTCAGTAATGGCTGAAAACGTTGGACGATTTGTAGCTGTGCAAAGGAGTTGCCGTTATATGCATTTAGAAAAAGGTCAAAAAGCGTATAATTCAATTTTCTTTCCTCCTTTTAAGAGGAAAGAGAAAAAATGTTAAGATTTGTAAACGGAAAAATAGATTTTTGTGAGCTAATATAAAAAGTTTACAAGAAGGTAATAGAGACTAAACAATATGTTGATAAACTTATAAAAAAGGAGAACATATATGAATTGTGCAAAAAGTGTAAAAATGATAGTGATTCTAGGTTGTATTGTGGTGAATTTGGTGGGATGTGGAATGAATGATACAACAGCATCATCAATGTCCACAGTAGTTTCGTCACAGGATACATCGTCAAGTTCATGCAATTCTGAAGAAAAAAATGATTTGCAAGATTTTTCCCAGACGTTAGTTGATTCGACCTCGGTATTTTTAGATCAAGATCAATATACTGTTTTTGAAAAAGCGCAGAAAATAGACTATGCACTTTGGGGACAATCAAGTAACTTAAAAGGACTGAATTTTAAAATTGAAGATGCTCCGACTTTTGTGCCTATGACGCAAAATGCGCCGACATATGTAAAACTGAACGGACATGATTATGAGGTCTATCAAAATTCTTATAAAGAGTTTGAAGAATATATGAAATCTATTTTTACAAATGATTTCTTGTCACAAGATTCAATTGAGAAAAAGTTTGTGAATTATAATGGAAAACTTGCCGTTTGTGATGACTATGATTTGGCACAAATTCCATATTTTACTGGATATGTGGGAGAATATTATCCGGATGATTTCTGCTCAGTGCGATACTATTTGAAAAATAAAACGGAAGCACAAGTAAATTTTGTAATGATTGCATACTATAATCCCAATGAAACGTATGAGGAACATGATGAGTATTCATATGATGACATGAATAAAGTCGAATATGAAATGCAGTTGGTAAAAGTTGGGGATGTGTGGAGAGTAAATAAATATCACTCGCCTGAGCTTGGATAAGCAGATAGTGAAAAGTGTTGCATATAATAGGCATTGAAAAATCCCCCCCGAAGCCTTTTCGAGAGTTGAGAAAAGACTTTGGGGGGGATATATGTTAAAAATGATGCTTTACAACTTATTGTTGATGAAGAGAGTAGAGATATTTAGGAGCGACGAGCGGTTGCGATATAATCACCGTATACGGTTTCATTGCGTGCAGTTCCCGCTTCCTCAAGAGTTCGAATGACACCACCAGCAGGATCAATGACGGAAATGCTGCTTGCAGAGGAGCAACTGCCAGTATAAGCAATCGCTGTGACAAAATGCGTCTTTTTGCCATCGCTACTGTTGAGCCGAATAATGATGGGAAGGTTATTGTCAATACTTGCTTTGACTGCACTGAATACAGTCGCCTGCTCCTTACCGCCATGAGTGTAGTTGCTCGTGTCGATTTTACCATTGCACTTGCTGGGAAGAGCCCAAGTATTCAGACCGTTTGCACCCCAATTTCCACAGGCAGTCAGGACTTCGTTAGGGGTGAATTCACGAGGCCCATAGATATTAGCGGTATTCAACACGGCAACAAGAGAGCAACCACTATTTCCAACAAGCTTAACAATGTCCGGATTCTTCTGTGCCCAAAGATAGTTTCTATCAGTAGGCAGAGTGATTGAATGAGATTGACCACTTGTACCGCCCGAAGAAGCGTTCAATGCGTTTAGGGTGGCACTGCCGACCATACCATCGGCAGTCAAGCCGGATGCTTTCTGAAAACTGATAACAGCGTTATAAGTGCCTGAACCTGCAAGGCCATCCACTGTACTGGCGTAATAACCTTTGTTCTTCAGGAGCTGCTGGATGGTTTTAATGTCGCTTACCAGTGCGTTCCATGTACCATCGCCAACAATGCCATCTTGGGTAAGACCTTTTTTGCCCTGATACTTCTTAACAGCATTTTCAGTACCAGAGCCAAATTTGCTGTCAAAACTACCCGGAGGGCAGCACATGATATGCAGTCCATACTGCAGGTACATAACATAGTTGCCAGTACTTCCATTTTTGAGTAACATAGTAATAATCTCCTTTTTTTAGTAGGACGTTTATGGGGCCCTTCATTTGCGTCCTTACGTAATAGAAAGAGAGAATCACAGATGTTTTGTAAACATAGAGAGATAATTTAGGATATCTGGGTCGGTCACTCAAACCATTGCCGTCAAGTCGGTGGTGGATAGTGTGATTTTTGTTTGTCAGAGAGTAAGTGCACGGTTTCTGCACGGATTTTGCACGGTTTCAAAACGTGCAGAGGGTGCTTTTCGCTGCAAAATCCGACAAAGGGTGCAGAAATTGCTGGGTGAAAAATCACGTTGATTTGATTAAAAATAACGATGACTCGAAACTTCCATAAATTGAGACGAACCGGCGGTTTGCTCTCTTAATCAGTGGGCCCAGGGTTCGAGTCCCTGGAGGTGCACCACAACAACAAAATCCGAACTTTTTTCCAATAAGAGAAGGGTTCGGATTTTTTGTATTCTTTGGAAAACAGAACGAATCTCTTGCTTCCATCGAAAAGTGTCCCAAACCTTATCATAAGAAAGCACGACAGACCACTGTAAGAGTGCCGTAAGGCGGAAAGGACACGAGTATGAAATACGATGCAAGAGCCTGCAAATTCAACATGGACACCGGCTGCGTGGAGCTGCTGCTCCGGGATGGGAGAAAGATTTCCATCGACTGCACCGGGGTCGAGGATGCACTGGACGTGACCATGGCGCAGAGGTCAGAACTGGATTATCTCATCTACAATGACCCGCTTGGCTATGCCGATTTGATTCTGAATGGCGACCCAGAGGAGTATTTGAAGAATGTGACTTGGAGCTATGGATTGGAAGATTAAGAAAAGGGATGCCGTTTCGTCAGGTGACGAACGGCATCCCTTTTTGATTGAGTGCTTGAGCAAAAGAAAACCACCAGCTATGCTGGTGGAATAAAAACGGCTTTAGCCCTAGACAAGAAGAAATCTCTCTGTAGAACAGAGTGTGGGTTTGCCAACCACATTCTAAGAACAGGGCGGTTTATCTTTGAAATGAAAGATAACAAAGACGTGGATAGTTTAAGCTTATACGACATGGAGATGTCAATATCATGTGGTGTTTGCACCGAAATATCGGAGGATGATGATTTACGGCCAGATCAAAAAGGATATAGGCATGATACTCCGTCAGATATGCGAGCAAAAAGGTATTGCAATCATTGAAGCAGAAGACTGCCCTGACAATATCCACATGCTGATAATTTTTTCTCCGAAGTTCAGCATTTCTTACGTCATGGGATATCTTAAGGGGAAGAGTAGCCTTATGATTTTCGACAGACATGTAAATTTAAAGTACAAGTATGGAAATCGGCATTTCTGAGCCGGAGGATGCTTCGTGGATACAGTAGGAAAGAACAAAAAGTAAATTCAGGAACACATTAAAAATCAGATGAAACAGAACTAGATTGCCGATCTGCTGAGCCTTAAGGAATTCGTGAACCCATTTATGGGTAGCAAGGAAACCAAGGCGTAAACAAAGGCCCCTTGAGGGGCCTGCCACGAGACAGGAATACAGTTGGCAGACCCATTCGTGGTCCCTTAAGGGGCTTTGCTAGTATTGTGCCTTTCTAGGGCTTACTCAAGCTACTGGCTTAGCCGGTGATTTTGACTGGCTTTACAATAGACTTATCCGACTTACTGTGCGCTTACGTAAGCGGTTGCGCTGTCACCGGCAATGCGGCCAAAGATAACGAAGTCGGCCACAGCGGTGGCACCCAGACGATTTGCACCGTGGACACCGCCGGTCACCTCACTGGCTGGGAACAGACCGGGAATGACAGTGCCATCAGCTTTCAGCACTTCGGTATCGCTGCTGATGGTCACACAGCCCATAGTGTGATGAACACCGGCAGTGATTTTGATGGCATAATAAGTCTGAACCGCTCAAACAGGTAGGGCCGTTCATCGAGGAAAATTTCCACGGTGTGATCAAGAAGACAAATCACCACAGTCGGAGAAAGGCAGTACCCCAACTAAGGGAACGGCCACGTTTTCGATTTGCGTTCATTCAGCAGATTGTGGCGGACCGCAGAACCCAATCCCAACGAGGAAAATTCATTCATCGTGAACTTTGTCAAAAAGAGGTGGGCAGGCAAATGTTGAAAACTATAATTGTGTAAATTGACTGTATAGTAGTGACTGCCAACGACAAATTCGCCCCAATGCTCAGGGTGCAGTGGATAGCCGCCATCTTCCACAACGGGCAGGATGCACTGCGGCTGGGTGCGGTTGGTTATCTCATCAAACCGTTCCGCTATGAGCGATTCGAGGAAGTATTGGATAAAGTACTGGCGTGCCTCAAGGCCATTGAGAGTGAACTCGAATTTACGTAAGCCGACATCGACGAGATGGTTCGCGCTCTCCACTCGAACCCGGAAAGCCACACGACCGAACTGGAAAAGGACGTCCGGCGACAGACTCTTGACCACATCCGGGCCGACCTGCGCAAAAATGCAAACGCACACCGCACGGCGGAACAAATCGTGGACGATACCGGCCTTTCCAAAGCGACCGTGCGGTAGTATCTCAATTGCCTCATTGGCGCCAACGAAGTTGAAAGTCAGGTGGATTATTCTATAGAAGGCAGACTGAAGGTGGGGTATCGGAGCTGATCATTCGGAGTTGCCTTATCCGCTTAACAATTCGCTGCTTGATAAAAGCTTTCTTCAACACAAAAATCCAAATAATTTGCGCAAAAGTACTTCCTTTGCGTAAAGAAATATGTTAAAATGTGTAAAAATTGAGAGTATTGCCTTTTTCAAAATTGCATAAAAACAAGAGATTTTAACACTTAGAAGAAAGCGTGCGTTAGAAGATGAATCGAGCAGATTATGAGTCTTTTGCTACTCGTGTAACTCAAAAACTCGGTAGCGTGATCAGCGGCAATGAGAATGCGGATTTGTTTTTCTTTTGTAATAAACAACCATCGGTCGGTTATTGTACAGAATATTTCGATGGGACATATTGTTCACTTCGTAATCCCGGAACAAAAGATCAGAATTATAAACCGGGTCCTACATATTATGTAGGAATTCGCACAGAGGCGGATGTAAACTATCTTACACGGCAAATGGTGCATCTGCTGTTTGGTTATTTGAAAGAACTTTGGGAGGGCGGTTATTATGATGAGAACTTTGAAAGTGACCGTGATGTGATTGTGGTACGGGATGCTTTGTGTAAGAAGTTTTCTGACAAATTCACGGAAAAGACGCAGATCGATTTAGGATTACTAGATGATTTGAGCCTTCTAAAATATGAAGGTGCGAAGTGTAGGGGCTCTCTTTTGTTTTTGGAAGAAACACAGGCGTCTCGCGTGACAACGCAAATCGAACCTGCTCAGCCTATCTTTTTTTGCACCGATGAGTTGCGCCGCATTCGAAAATTGATGGCAGGCAGCAGCGAAAAGAGCGTGCTGGCGTTCTGCCGCAAAAAAGATGTGTATGACCCAGAAGGAGAGTTTATCTGTCAAGGTTATACAGATGCCAAAGACCTCGGCAGCTGGAAAGTAAAAATCGTTGCTCCGCGGCAATTCAGTGTTTGCCTGGGCAACAAGCAATTATTTCGCATGAACCGCATGCTCCCGGAACTTGTATTGGAAAAGTGGCCGGGCCAATTGCAGACGGTATGTGACATCTTTTCTATTAAAGAGCGTGTCGAAGCAAAAATTTTTAATCTGCTGGAAAAAATCAATAGTGCAGGACATGGTGCTGCTGTCGTTTTTTTAAATCTGAAAAAAGGCTCTTATGCAGAGGAACGTATTCAAAAACTCAAACAGCTCGATCGAGGTTATGGGATTCGTGGCAGATCAGTTGCTTCACATGCTAATATGGACGGTGCAATCGTGGTGGATGTTAGAACCGGAAAAATCAACTCGATTGGCGTTATTTTGGATGGCAGTGCATGGAAAGAGGGCGACATGTCACGTGGAGCTCGTCATAATAGCTTGGATGCCTTTTGTGCAGACTTCCATGTACAATGCGCAACGGAGCATGTTGCGGCAATCGTTTTTTCAGAGGATGGAGGAAGCAGCCTTTATTTTGAGAAAGCAACTGCAAAACGACACATTCGGACTCGGATTCCGTGAAATTTTTGATAAAGATTATTTACAGAAAAATCTTGAAAAACGCAAACATCCATGGTAATATAAATGCGTATACTAACATAAGTATACGCTATGAATCGTTGGTTATGGATTTGAACAGGTTTTATAACAATAGATGTTGTTTATGAATACTGGGGAGGATCCACGGGAGGGTACTTTATTATGCAACTTAAAATTTCGGGATATGAGCGTATTTTTCGCAGAGATCCCGAGTATCGCAGTATTTCATACAGAGTTCCGGAACCCCCTAAAGGGTCTCGCGGAAACCCTTCCGGCGCTAAGCTGGAAGATGGAAATACGTTGTATGTTCCCGACACGGCTCGCTGGTTTGTGTCGACTGAGAAATAAAAAGATGCTAGGCCGCTTTTTCCTTACAAGGGGATAGAGCGGCCTTTTATTCAAGGAGGTTTTAGAATGTGCATACCTTCTAATCCGCAGATATTGGATGTTCGAGCAGTTTTTTTGTATAGTCGGGATGTGGACTTAAGGCCACTGGATTTTCCAATTTCGAATTGTGGTAACTGCGGCTTATCTATGTCGCATTACGACCAAATCTGTGTAGAACAGGTCGTTCTGGATTCCCCTATTCGATCTGATTTATTGACGGAGTCTCCGCTTGCGCAGGCATATCAGCATAGTTTAAAGCTTTCCCGTGATAGCAAACCTCCACGGCAGGAAATTCTTTCCTTCGCCAATTTTTCTGATACGGAGCAGGCATATGCCGAACGTTTTTGGAGTGACCAGACGCAGCCTGTGTTCTTTATGACACTGTTAAACCTCGGCCCTCATGCGGACCTTTCCACTGTTGAGGCACGGATTCATTCGATTTTCGATGCTCAAACACTCGTCTATTTTACGTTTGATTACAATGATTTAGTGATTTTCCACAAGGGAAGTTCTTTTTCTGAGTATGTACATAAATTGTTGAAAGTAGACTATGGCGGGAATGATTCTTCTGCGTGGATATCGGATTCTATTACGTTGTACAGTTTTCCCGAAAGCTTTCAAACATCTTCAAATGCGATGACAACCCCCGAAGTCTTCGGTGCATATCTCCGAATGGGTGTGGCGAATACCTCTGTGATGGAAGAGTTTCGACAGAGATTGTTAAAGGATAGTCCGTCCACCGAAGTGAACTATATTTTGGGGCGCCATGATATCGGTTTTTTTCAGCCGAATGCTACATTAGAATGGATCAAGGCGGTACAAGAACTTATCCGCTCTACATCACAGGAGATGGACAAGAAAGCTGCGGATTTGGTGTCACCAATTTGGTATACAACAAGCACTCTTTCGATTCGCATCCCACCGGAAGAGTCCCTTCCCGAACTGGGCAGCATCGTCTGGAACGGCACACATATACAAAGTGCACTTCGAGATAGTATGAAGACGGCATATGAAAAATTTTGTGCGGCCTACGAGGACACCCGCTATGAATTTGGAATCACAGCAGACGATGTATGGCTCACGTGGCTGAAAACTGGAGTTCAGCAGGCCATTTCCTTTTTGGAAAATGACTTGACACAGGAACTTGGACTTTGCCTTGTTCCCTTGTATCAGGACTTTTTGCATTATTCTACCGATCTATGGAAAAAAATTGGAACCCCTGGTATCCATGATTATGATATCAATCAGAGGCGCGTTTTTCGAAGAGAAGCGGAACGTAATTTTATGGACTTGTTCCAAAACGTATCCATTCTTATGGATAGCATGAACCGCAGTTCTCGACAGTTTATACAAACGCCTCCGTTCCGGACGACGGCTTTTTCCATGCCGCCTAAATTGATGGCTTATTATACAGCGGTAGCACATCAAATTCTGGATGCACTGCAAGACGATACCAATAATTTCTATGGTTTTATGATTGCCCCTTCTTTTGTTAAGGAGTTGGAGGTGATTTCACTGGCAGAGCAGCGTCTCACAGAAGGAAATCAGCTGCTGTCGATTTCAATTGGTGAAACTTCAATTTACACGCTTCAGCTTACTACATTCTATCTAGCGCATGAACTTTCCCATTATGTTGGCTCTGAAAATCGTATGCGTGAAATTCGGCTGGACTATATCTTGAAGGCTTGCATTCAGAATTTCCTTTCGATGGTGCTGGATGATTTGATTTGCTCTTTTAATATTCGGATTTGTAATGCGCACAATTTATATGCAAGAACCCCTCAAATCGGAATCAAGCGCGAGGAAACATGGGAAAAACTAGCTGATTTGGCAGACCACGTTTATCAAGAGACTTGTCGAGACATGAAGGATCGCTGGGAAGAAATGGTCCATGGCAGTCCGGTGTTTTATTTGCAAGAAGTTTATACATTGGCTGAAAAAGCCATTCGGAAGGTTTCGAAAGACCGAAAAATATTGAATGCAGTGTACCAAGTGTTTTGGGACTTGATTGCAAATCCTGAAATCGTGGAGACAGTTCTAGCATCCGAATTAGGTGAGAATGTTTTGTTGGGAGCAACTGTTCGACATTTTGCCCGGCAAGAAGGATATCATATTTACACTAAAATTGTAGAGGATGACTATAACTGTTACACGAAAGGAAATGACGAGAGGAAGCTTCCGAAACAAATCGATCTGATTGAAGATGTCTTCCGTGAAACATTTGCCGATTTACAAGCTATCCGACTTTTAGGTCTTTCCCCAAACGAATATTTGAACATCTTCAAAGACGAAAAAGAGCACGATCTTGTATCTAGACAGTATCGTGACCGGGTTCTTGCGGTTCTCAGTGTTCTGCCTGAAGAAGTTTCAGGTCTTCCGGATGGGAAATTTAAGGAGTTGTTGCAAACTCTTCGCGGTAGGTCTGGCGTAGTAAATAATTTTGAGGAACTTCTAAGCAGCAACTCTATGAATGGAATTGTTGTATACTATGTTCATGAGTATCTGAAAAAATGCCTGGAAACGATTGATAGAGCATTTGACCACGATTCTAAAGTTGAAAAACTTCGTACTCTCTATAAGGAACTTGGCAATCAAAAATCCGTAAAGGACTTAATGGACACACTCAAACAGACAATCAAGGATTACCAACGAACTCTGTGTAAAGGTTAAAAAGAAGCTGCCATGCTCTGCATTTAGGGCATGGCAGTTTTGTTTGATAGAAGGGAAATGGTCCCAGACTTTTGCAGTCAGAGTGTTGAAAATGTTGCTGACGGTCTTCATGTGCAATGGTTCCTCGTTGTGATGGACATGCCGAATAGAGAGGATTACTTCGTTTTATATAGATGTTTTGACTTAACGTTGAACAACACTTGACTAAGAAAACCCGAACTTTTTCTCGATAGGAGAAGGGTACGGGGTGCAGAACTGATGCTCAGGGATAAGAGAAAAGTTTTCATTGACTGCACCGGCGTCGAGGATGCGCTGGATGTAACCATGGCACAGAGGTCAGAGTTGGATTATCTTATTTACAATGATCTGCTGAGTTATGCAGACTTGATTCTGAACGGTAATCCAGAGGAATATTTGAAGAATGCGGCCAGAAGCCATGGGCTAGAAGATTAAGGGCAAAACAAAAAACAGGGTGCGCCCCTGAATAGGACGCACCCTGCCAAAAGCCACAGACAATAGTGATATGTACACCAGGGAGTTCCCCAGCGGGAACTTCCTAGATTTCTTTTTTGTTTGCGTGATGAACCTGTTCCGCCTGCCATAGGCAAGCTCGCGTTTGCGCAGCGCAGCGGAGCAATGAAAGCCCCAGTGGGGCTTTTAAGCGACCGAACGGTCTTGCGCAGCAAGATGGAGGGGCCTCGCCCCGACAAGTGACCGCTGTCCTTCCTCGCTGTTCCAGCAGGCAAGGATGGCCGGGTAGAATGCCCGTGCCAGACGGTCAATGACTTCATCGGGATAAGGGGAAGTGTTTGTAGACTTTTTCTTTTTGTTCAAATGCACACTCCTTTGACGATCCGCAGACAGTTTAGTATGATTGTACCTGATGCATCATTTCTGTACGAATCTCTTAAGTTTATCTGCTACGGCATCATGGGAGGCACTGTGACTAATAACGAGAATCAACTTTTTTCCTAGAGTTTTAACAAGCAATTGATTAGGCTATGTTCAGGTTTTCGTCAAGATTGCTTTCGGGTTTATGTAGCAAGATGCAAGTAAAGTCACCCAAAAGGGTACGTGCTGTCAGGCAGCAGGGATCTATGCGAGAGGTCTGACAGAAGTGGATGATGATACCGTTGGCATTCCAACACTTATGCTTTGTTACGCCGTACCCTTGGGCAACAAGAATGTAAAAACCATAATGGTGGAAAGAATATTCACAGCCGCATGGATTGTCCAGCCATACAAAATACTTCCCTGTGCCTTTTGCAATGAAAGCCATCCCAAGGCATAGCCTATTCCACCCGTTAGCAGCACTATGACACACAGCGCAGGGATATTCTTGTCTGGCAGCGCAGTAATGTGTACCATACCAAAAATGAGTGCCTGAACGGCATTTCCTGTTTTCTCTCCAAATTTATGGCACAGGCGTTTACAAAGAAACCCCCGGAACAGGATTTCCTCCGACAACGAAGTCTGCACGATCGCCCATATCAGTATAACTGCAGATGTTTCTATACTCCAACCGGTCTGCCGAAACGCATCTACTGTAAAACCCTGATAATTCAGATTTCCAGATCGATAGAGCCACATATACGGTAAAAATAATGCCGCTAAAAATCCCGCAAGAATACAAAACATAGCATTCAAAGGCGGGGCAGCTGCTGTACTAATTCCCAACCACTCAAAAAAGCCCTTGACCTTTTTCTGTGTAAGGATATACCACACAAATGGAACACCTGAAAAAATCAAAAGTTGCAATACCGCACTTGTTATCTGGTTGAGCAGGATCATACCGTTCCTCCATTATCATCGTGTTTTTCAAAGGCAGCGCCTGTCCGTTGTGCAATGCAGCCTGCAGGACATCAGAGTGCCCTTATTCTGCGCCTGCAGCAGGAAAATCTTTCCGGTTTTATTTGTCACTGCAGTCGCACCCGGTCTTTCCCGGAAATGCCGCTTCTTTTGCCGAAGGGTCGGACTTTGGCCTGTAATGGCCGCCGAATTGCAGTTCCGGCCATTTACTCTTCCGTACCTTGCCACTTTTACAATGCTTTTCGATAAATCGACTAATAATTTCCATAAAAATCTCGATTTTTCGTATTTTAACACAACACAAACAGACCGTCAAGCTTTCCTTTCTTGCGGCCTTATTCTTTTATTCAATTTCACCAACCTTCTTTTCTCGACTGCCTCGCTTGCCGTTTAGCCTTCTCTAATGCGTGGCCTATCTTTCCTTATGCTGTCAGCCCAATTTCCCGCTAACATTCTCAGAAGGCGCTACCAGCGCTCTTGTACCCCAGAATCCTGCGCAGGCAGCTGTTGGTCCAATTCTCCGTTGCGGCGATTTCCTCTGCCGTGACCTTTGTGAAGTCCATTCCTTTCGGGTGGCGACGGATCATGCCGCCCACGGCTTTCCTTGACGATGATGCTATACTGCTGCAAGAGCCTGTCGGAAAAATCTTCATAGCTGGTGGAACGGTACAATACAGACGAAATCTGTCTCCGTAAAGTATCCTTCACAGTTTCAAACTTCTTCTGCCGGGGCTGCTGTCCAGTTGCGGCGAGGCCTGCGTTTTCACGGTTAAGTTTCAACTGGCCGCGCCTGCGCGCCCAATACTCGACTTCGCTCACGCGCTCCTTCGAGCCGTTGAGCAGGTCAATCTGGTACAGTCCGGCACCCTCGCACAGCTCCATGACCTCGACACGCAAATGCCGCATGGTCTGGGCGGTGCTGGAGTGCTTCATGCCCTCTAGCCAGTCGCGGGGCTTCTGCATATAGGGCTTGCGCTCCACCTCTCGTGTTCGGACGCTGCCGATCACGATGTGGACGTGGATGTTTCCCGAACGATTATGCCCATCCGGGTGAGTGCAGACGATGGCAGGATGACCGGGGAAGTTTTCTTCGCAGAATTTCA
>OIGD01002424.1_pt1 | contig 14470 bp, 14 predicted proteins | sample 1582211 | NCBI WGS metagenome assembly OIGD01 (sample SAMN04414078, study PRJEB24778) | human gut metagenome | material: faecal | host: Homo sapiens
TTAAATGTTTAAATGTTTAAATGTTTAAATGTTTAAATGTTTAAATGTTTATATATTATCCTTGTGTCCTTGTGTTTGTATTTTACAAAAAAAAATGTAACTTTGCAAAGTTAAGAGATAGAAGTTGTAGAGTCAACTTCGTTCCGTATGGATTTGGATATTTTCTTAATCTAAAATTATATAGGGTGTTATTGACATCTTATCTTCTGCATTCGAACTTGGCGGTTTGTAATTTAAGTCGAAGATAATATGGACAATGTCATCTACATCGGTCGCTTTTACCGAGGCCCTGCATCGGCTTGGGCTTCACAAGTAATAAACTCAAACGGTGTGGGGCTGTTGTTCTTATCCGACTTAAAGGTACGCCAAGACCAGAATGCAGGATAAGGTAGAAATACAATCCTCACACCTTTTTTATATATCAGCCATGCAATGAGGATAAGCAGGGCAATAAACTAATCTACACATTTATGAAATTGAAAACCGTTGTACTGATGTGGCAGCTCGCATTCCTTGCAATAGCTGCTACAGGCTGTTCGGATTCAGTGCCATCGGATATTGTTCCAGAGATTGACAATGTTCCGATGCGTCAGGTGCTTGTTCGAAAGTACGATGCTAATTCTGACGGCAAACTAAGTCCTGATGAAGTGCGTCTGATAAAAGAAGTTTATTTAAATTCGGACATGGGCGAGAATTACAACGTTTTAAAACACCTTGTATCTCTTGAGAGACTTGAAGGGAATGGATGTGAGATATATTCTCTAGACATCACAGATAGTAAAAAACTCAAGGTGTGCGAACTGAGGAATCTTGACAACCTTAAGCATATAAAGGTGAATAAAAACCTTCAAAGATTGGTAATGTCGAGAGCAAAAGATCTTACAGAAGTAGATCTGCCAGAAATGCCTTATTTACAGTGGTTATGCATAGCAATATCTCCGCTGGAGAAATTAACAACGGGCAATTGTCCGTCACTGACTACACTCACAGTTGATGACACATATTTAACCGAACTGGATTTGTCCAAATACCCCAGACTTGAAGAAGTGTTCTGTGATAATACCAAAGTAGAAGTGCTTGATTTGTCGATGCTTAAAAATCTAAATCTGGTACGCTGTAAAGGAGTTAAGAAGGTGATAATCTCGCCTGAACAAAAAATAGTAGGGCTTAACATTGACCCTGATTATAAATACTGTATAGACAGAGATACGGAAATTATCACTAAAAGCTAAACGAGAATGATACGGAAATTCATATATATGGCATTGTTAGTGATCTTAAGCGGATGCACAAGCGGTCTATCCGACTCTGAGGCGCTGAAAATAGCCAAAGAAACCAAAAACTTTTCTACGGTAGAATGCTCACTCCTACGCATCAACACTGTATATGCTGCGGTGCCTGATTCCAAATACATAATCGATGGGGTAAGTATTCCAAAACGGGATGAATCAGCAGAACATATTCATAGCTTCAAGCCCGATGGATTTATGACGCTAAATCTTAAAGATACCAATGGGAATTTGGTCAATTTGCTTGGCAATAAATACCTAATGGCATTGAAGCACAGGTTCGGAGGTGCCTGTGCCGGCTGTGTGCATTGTTACAATGCGTTTGCAGGAAAGGGATTGCTAACTGTAACTTATCCAAATGATGCACCGGATGAGTATGGCTTCAAACATGGAGATGTAAAACTTACGGAAGAAGGTAAGAAATATCTGGTTAAATGGGAAGATCAGAATTCAGGAGGCAACTTAGAAAGTGGGGCTCTTAATGCCGATACCGGTGATGCTGTCACTGTGAAATTAATGCATAGAGAATACACTGGAGCAGAAAAGGTATGGGAGAGTGACGATACTGTTGAATTCTATCTACAATATTATAACGAAATGACACCATTTGGTGAAGCCTTATATGGTCCTACACAAAAGGAACCCGGTTATCAGACTAAAGCAACTTATAAAAAGGATTCTGAAGGTAAGTGGTCGCTTATAAAGCTCGAAGATGTAAGACGCGATAGTAAACCACGTGAATTCTAAAGTTATTGATAGTCGTAGAGCAGATGAAGATTAAAGAGCTGGCTAATAATTCAGCCAGCTCTTGTTCTGTCTTTCTGCGTTCAAAATTCTTATGCCTATGTTTTAATGAGTCCTCATTCTCAATATTAAGAAAAACATCGAAAGCGTCCTAAAATTTAAGACACTTTTAGCCATTTCCGTCCCCAAATTCAGGATACCCCAAAACAGGCTACTGGAGTGGCGGCGTCCTCGCCGTCAACCTATCCCTTTATTTAATTCTCCAACAGCCAGCGCCATGCCGGCAAGACATGGATCGTATCGCCATTGTCAAGGTCTATTTCTTCCGAACTGTCGGCTGTGATGATGTATAGATTATGGCATCCGGTAGCCTCCGAAGCTTCTATAAGGCCATTGATTTCTCGGCGGCGTGTTTCTTCATCGCTCATATCCCATGTCACCTGTATCAGGCTATGCGTATCTATGCCTCTCTGTACAACGAAATCGCATTCTCCCCTACCCTGATAGTAAAATATGCTGTCTATTGAAGTCCGCTGACGATAAAGCTGCAGAAACACAGTGTTTTCAAGCTTCTTACCGTCATCATTGCTTTGAGGCAACAGCACTGCATCACGCAACCCGTTGTCTATACAATAGTATTTCGGCTGGGAGCTTTCGATCTTTTGCAACGACTTACTATAATTAGGCACTCTGAGAAACATGAATATATCACATGCATGATTTGCCCAGTCGTAGAGATCATCCTTACTCACTTTTAGTCCACGCGACTTTATGTCACCATGTATGGCTCTTATGGATGTCGGCTTTGTCAAATTCGACATTATGCGTTTCAAGTAATAGCGAAGCACCTCGATGTTCGACAAATCATAATGTTCTGCGAGATCTTTCAGAAGCATGGTGTCGAAATAACCTTGCAGTATTTTCACCTTTTTCAGAGGATTTTGCTCCAGCACGACCTCCGGGAAACCTCCTTCATTATTGTATTCCACGAAAGCGTTACGCAATTTCGCCATATCCGATTCCAGCCAACTGTCGGTCTTTATTCCCTTGAATCCACAGTATTCCCGGAACGACAATGGCATTGTCTCCTCCTCCTGGGGCCAGCCGCGCAATGCTGACTTTAATTCAGAACTGAGCATCGAGGCATTACTGCCGCTGATATATATATGTTTTGAATAATGCTTGTAAAGCCGCATTACAAAATATTCCCAGTCTTCTATTAACTGGATTTCATCAAAAAACATATATACCGATGACAATTCTATGTCCGGATACATTTCAGTATATGCCTCTATGATGGTATCGAGCTGATCAGAAGTCATGTGTATCAATCGTTCATCATCAAATCCGACCCATAAGAAACGTTCCCTGTCCACTCCCGAGGCAAGCAGATCATTCACGACAGCCTCCATTTTCGAGGACTTGCCGCATCGTCTTACACCCGGTATGGTTATAATCTTTCCGTCATTGACTGGCAACGGGTTTTCGCGCGGTTTCAAGTCTGTCGGAAACTCCGCCTGACGCATCGCTATCATGGTCTTTATGTACGATTTATCCATAGTGTCCTAAATTTGGGGACAAATATACTAATTTTTGTCCTAAATTTTAGGACACCCGCCCAATTATTTTTCAAACAGACATTAAAAATGTATATTTTAATTATCTTTTCCCTTAACAATCCATGCTTTTTAACACCGCCCCTTTAATGTTTTAATGTTTTAATGTTTTAAATGTTTTTTAAGTTTATTCTTGCGACTTTACAATCTTTTTATTAAATTTGCCACGCTAATTGCATTAGCATACATATTTGGAAAGCGCTTTCGCTTCGTTCTTTTGATGAAACCTAGGAAATTTCAGCAAGAAATACAGAACGATGAGAATTGATGCTCTCTTTGGCTTGTAATATCATCAATCTTGATATACGGTCAAAGTGGAGTTCATCTTTCACTTTATTCGTATTTCTTGGGTTCCTAGGCCCGCATCAAAGAATAAGTGGAAGGATAGGCTCCACTTTCTTTGTATGGTAACGATACATATTATTAATCCGCAGATAGAGCCCGGCTGCCTAATACTATTTTAAATGAACGTATATTAAATTTTTGGCTACATGCCCAACTCTATCCTGAGTTCTCGCTTTGCTATGAAAAAAGCGACAAGACTTATTTATCAGTAAACACCTATTAAATGAATATATCTAAACTAATAGTTGCGATTGCATTTGTACTAACGGCATCATCAGCATTAGCACAGGCAGAGCATAAACACTCGAAGTCATATGATAATCCGTGTACTTCCTACAACAGAATTAATGTGGAATACACATGGACAAAGATGTGGTCAGGAGATGACAATTCGCTCTTTATCAAAGAGTGTGGTAACCATATAAACCTCCATGGAGCCGCGATTGAATATATTCACGGTTTCAACTTGAGCAAAAGGATCCCCCTTTTCATCGAAACGGGCGCTAAGATCAATGGAGGATTCGGACATCAAACAATCAAAACAGTAACGACCTCTACAAGGGATGTTAAACTGCAGATGAAGAATTTCTATTTAGCAGTCCCTGTAAACCTTGCATATCGCATAAAAGCGGGAAATAATATCTTGATTACTCCATATATAGGAATTAATCTAAAATTAAATTTCGCACTTCGTTCCAGAAGGATCTTTGTTCCGGACGTTATCGTAGGTCCGGATGGGATTCCAACACTGAAAGAGAATATTGATACAGGTTGGAAATCCTTATATACCGATGACTCATCCTCTGCATTCGGCGAAAAATATCATTATCAAGTCGGTTGGCATGCAGGTATAGGTATGGAATGGAAATTCCTCTATTGGGGAATTAACTATGGAACAGATTTCACCAAACCTCTTAATGGAATCCAATCCAGCAATCTTGCTACTTCCGTAGGATTTTTATTCTAACTATAAACACATTTACAAAGAGGGTGTATCAAAATGAAGGTTTTGGTACATCCTCTTTAGCCTATTTCTATACGTAAATTCAGGGCATCCCAATAGGCGACTGGAATGGCGGCGTCCTCGCCGCCAACCAATTATTAGCATCTTCCCATTATACGTGTAGATGAAAAAGTCTGGACTTATAATCTTTGTTTTGTTCAATCCGACGAAAACAATTATCTTTGCCAAGAAGCTGAATCGGCTATGTAATTAAACATTTCGTCACCAAACGTATGGCTAAATTAATTGTAAAAGACTCCACAATCAGAACATTTGTAAAAGATGGTATAGATTATATCTGTACTCACTGATATCGCCCGCCAAAAGAATCCGGAAGAACCAAAAGATGTTGTTAAAAATTGGATGAGAGCAAAAAATACGCTTGAATATCTTGGTTTGTGGGAGTCCCTTAATAATCCTGACTTTAAAGGGGTCGAATTCGACCCCATTTTGAGGGAAGCCGGATCTAATGCCTTTACAATGAGTCCAAGCCGTTGGGTTGAACTTACAGGAGCAATCGGCATAATGAATAAGTTAGGCAGAGATGGAGGCACCTATGCCCAACGGGACATAGCTTTTAAGTTCGCAAGTTGGGTCTCTGTAGAGTTTGAGCTATATCTTGTCAAAGAGTTCCAACGACTTAAGGAAGTGGAACAACGGCAGCTCGGTTGGTCGGCCAAACGCGAGCTTTCGAAAATAAACTATCGAATCCACACTGATGCCATCAAACATAACCTGATTCCCGCCGAAGTTACCAAGGCGCAGGCAAACATTATCTATGCAAATGAGGCCGACGTGCTGAATGTGGCGATGTTCGGCATGACTGCCAAACAATGGCGCGATGCAAATCCCACTCTCAAAGGGAATATACGTGACTATGCCACAATAAACGAGCTTATTTGCCTGTCGAATATGGAGAATCTGAATGCAGTATTCATTGAACAAGGAATATCACAGCCTGAACGGTTGCTGAAACTAAATCAGATTGCCATCCACCAGATGAGCGTATTGGAAAACGAAACCTCCGACAGAAAATTTATAAAATAAGACTGCAAAAAAAATCAGCTCTCTATAATAATCTATACAGGGTGTCTCCGGCTCGGCCGGAGACACCCTGTATAATTCAGTGAGATAAGTTCTGTTTACTTGCCGAGGAAGGCGCGGATCTTGGCAAGGACGGCGGGAACGGTGTAGCCGAATTTCTCCTCCAGCACCTTGGCGGGGGCGGAGGCACCGAAACGCTCCATGCCGACTACGTCGAACTTGCCGTGCAGCACGGGCCACAAGGTAATGGGCAGTCCGCTGGTGAGTCCGAACTGAGGCACGCCCTCGGGAATCACGCTGTCGCGATATGTCTTGTCCTGATCCAGGAACAGTCCGATGGAAGGTACGGATACCACCTGTGCCTTCACGCCGTCATTGGCCAGTTCTTCGGCTGCGTGTACCAGCAGGGCCACGTCGCTGCCATTGGCAACCAGCGTAACGTCGGGCTTGCCGTCCACACCCTTCACTACATAACCGCCGTGTGCGGCCTTCTTGGCCTCGTCGCGACGGTTCTCGCCGGGCAGGTCCTCCAGATTCTGACGCGAGAAGATCAGTACGGAGGGACGGTCCTTGGTCTCCATAGCCAGTTTGTAGCTCTCTACAGTCTCGGAAGAGTCGCAGGGACGGAGCACCAATACCGAACGCTTGCCGGCAAAGTTGTGAACCAGCTCCATCAGACGGATCTGAGCCTCCTGCTCGATGGGCTCGTGCGTCGGGCCATCCTCGCCTACACGGAACGAGTCGTGAGTGTAGATGAACTTGACGGGGAGCTTCATCAGCGCAGCCATACGGATGGCGGGCTTCATATAGTCGCTGAACACGAAGAATGTGCCGCAGGCTGCGAAGATGCCGCCGTGCAGGGCGATACCGTTCATGATGCAGGCCATAGTCAGCTCCGACACGCCGCTCTGCAGGAACGCGCCGCTGAAATCGCCCTTGGCGAAGGCATGCGTTTTCTTCAGGAAGCCGTCGGTCTTGTCGCTGTTGGCCAAGTCGGCGCTCGACACTATCATGTTGCCTACATGCTCGGCCAGGAAGCTGAGAACCGTGGCCGATGCAGCACGCGACGCCATGTTGGGCTTGAACTCGATGGAATCCCAGTCCAGAGCGGGCAGTTCCAACGCCTTGTAGTCTTCCAGAGTCTTGGCCAGTTCAGGATTGGCCTTGGCCCACTCGTTATATTCCTCGCGACGTGCGGCCACAATCTTCTTCAGTTCCTCGGCACGCTTTGCGTACAGCTCCTTAACTTCCTCGCGGATCACCCAGGGATTCTCGGGATCGCCGCCGTAGTTTCTTACTGTTGCGGCCACGTCGGCACCGGCAGCCGAGATGGGCTGTCCGTGAGTGTTGATGGCGCCTTCCAGCGATTCGCCGTCACCCTTCACAACGCCCTTGGCCATCGTGGTATGGCCGATGATGATGGTGGGACGCTCCTTCTCCTCCTGAGCCTTGGCCAGAACATCGGCCATAGCCACAGGATCGCTGCCGTCCACCTCGAGAACGTTCCAGTTCCATGCGCGATACTTGGCGGCTACATCCTCCTGGTCCACATCCTTTACCAGAGTGGACAGCTGAACCTTGTTCGAATCGTAGAACATGATGAGGTTGTGCAGACCCAACGTACCGGCTATGCGGCCCGCACCCTGCGAAATCTCCTCCTGCACGCCGCCGTCGGAAATGAAGGCGTATGTCTTGTGGGCCACTACCTTGCCGAAACGCGCCTCAAGGAACTGCTCGGCGATGGCACTGCCGACGGCCATGACGTGACCCTGGCCTAACGGGCCCGACGTATTCTCGACGCCACGGGCCACATCCACCTCGGGATGGCCGGGAGTCTCGCTGCCCCACTGACGGAACTGCTGCAGATCCTCCATAGAGTATTTGCCGGTCAGGGCCAGGATGCTGTACAGCATCGGCGACATGTGGCCCGGATCAAGGAAGAACCGGTCGCGGGCGAACCATGACGGATCCTCGGGATCGTATACCAGGAACGACGAATACAGTACGTTCACGAAATCGGCCGCACCCAGAGCGCCTCCGGGATGGCCCGACTTCGATTTCTCTACCATCTCTGCAATCAGCACCCGCAGATTGTTGCCGGCCGACCGCATCACTTTCTCATCCATATCTTTTTTGTATTTATTTCTATAATATATTACGAAAAAATCCGGGCTAATCCCCAAAGGGCTCCCGGATTTTTTGTTATGTCGCGTTATTAGAGGTCACGTGCATCGAACGGCTCCTCGTTGACGGGGATATCCTTGTTCACGTTCTTGGAACCTACCAGCGAATAGAACAGGATGTAGGCCAGCATGGCTACGATCAGCCAGTAGCTGTTTACATAACCGACGCCGCTGCGTGCGATCATATCCTGAATATAAGGCATCACGCCGCCGCCGACAACCATCATCATGAACAGACCGGAAGCCTTGGCCGTGTACTTGCCCAGGCCCTCGGTGGCGAGGTTGAAGATACCGCCCCACATCACCGATGTACAGAGGCCGCACAGGAAGATGAACAGACACTTGATTGGCACTTCGCCGCTGGTGATGTTCAGGGCCTTGATCTCAGGCGACTTGAAGGTAACGGACTCGGGAATGAAGATAGCCAGCAGTATCAGGATGATAGCCACGGTGGACACGGTCACCATCTGGGTACGTGTCGACACCTTGCCGCTGATGATAGAGCTGAGGAAACGTCCGATAAGCATCATCAGCCAGTAGAGTGCTGCCAGCGAACCGGCCACTGCGGCAGCGCCTTCGAAGTTCTCGCGGCTGATCCATGCGTTCATCTCGCCCGGGATACCAATCTCGATACCCACATAGAAGAAGATGGCGATGATGCCGAGGGTGCAATGGCGGAAAGCCAGAGGACTGCGCTCATACTTCACCTTGCTCAGATTCTGCTGAGGCTCGGGAATCTTCACGAACGAGATTACTACGAACGAAAGTGCGAAGATAACGATACCGGTGATTACCAGCGGAGCAACCGACGCCATTGTGGTCTGCTTCGTGAGCGTACCTACAAGCATACCGACCAACAGCGGGGTCAGCGTACCGGACAGCGAGTTCAGCGTGCCGCCGGTCTGAATCAGCTGGTTACCCTTGTTGCCGCCGCCGCCCAACAGGTTAAGCATCGGGTTTACCACGGTGTTCAGCATACATACGCAGAAACCGCAGACCAGAGCGCCGAGCAGATAGATGAACAGGTTAAGGTAAGTGGGGTTCTCGCCGCCGATCACAACGACATTGCCGCCCACCACACTCGAGAGTAGCTGGATGCCAAGACCGATGGCTCCGACTGCCAGCGCGATCAGCGCGGTCTTCTTGTAACCGTACTTGATCAGCATGTTACCCGCCGGGATACCCATGAACAGGTAGGCGGTGAAGTTCATAAGGTTACCTGCCATTCCGGCCCATTCGTACTTGAAACTCCAGATGTTTCCGAACGGAGCCGCCATATTGGTCACGAAAGAGATCATCGCGAACATGAAGAACATCGTGATGATCGCCACGGTGCGGCCATTAGATTTCGGTGCGGCCGCTGCTGCTTTTGTTGAGCTCATGTTATTTGTTATTGTTGTTTATTAAATTTCAGGTTAACACATCAGTGCGTCAATATCTATTTCAGGGTTACACACATTCCGGTCAGTATTCCCTTTCACCGAATATTGCCGTTCCGATTCTTACCATATTGCTGCCATGCTCCACGGCCAGCGGCCAGTCGCCGCTCATGCCCATCGACAGCGTGTCGAATCCGCGCAAATCCGGACAAAGCCTCTGTATTTCCTTATATACGCCAGCTATGGCGACGAAATCCTGACTTACACGCTCCGCGTCATCTGTATTTGAGGCCATCCCCATCACGCCGCAAATATGCGTGTTGGTCAGGTTCTCGAACTTGCGGGCGCGGAAATAGTCAAGCAGTTCCTCGGGCCAGAAACCGAACTTGGTTTCCTCGCGGGCCACATGCACCTGCATCAGAACGCGGGTCGTCACTCCGGCCTTGCGCGATTCCTGATCGACAATATCCAACAGCCGCTCGGAATCTATGCTTTCTATCAGTGATGCCTTGCCTATCAGCTGCTTCACCTTGTTGGTCTGCAGATGCCCTATGAAGTGCCACTCCACGTCAGCGGGCATCTGCGGCTCTTTGGCCAAGAGTTCCTGCACACGGCTCTCGCCGAAACGACGCTGGCCGGCTTCGTAAGCCGCCATCAGCTTCTCAACCGGATGAAACTTCGATACGGCCACAAGCCTGACGCCATTAGGCATTTCACTCAGCACACGCTCTATGTTGGCTCGGACATCAACCATCGCTACGTGATTATTCGGCTGTTTTGGCGCCTAAGTTGGCGGGATATACGTCCATGATAAGGGTCTCGGCCACGGAACCGATCTCGTAATCGGCCATCGTGCCCTGCATTCCCTCCTTGAAATTGCTTACGGCACTGTCGAAATCCGATGCCTGTACCAGTATCTGGCTTGTGGTCTTCTTCTCAACGCCGGTCTTCTCGTCAAGCGTGATGAAATTCACTTTCACCAGATACCAGCGGTCGCCACCCTCCTTGAAAAACACTTCCGAGATCTTGGTCTTCTTCTCCGACGCCAGCGAGTACTCGCCGCTGATAAAGGGGGTCATCTCCTCGATGATGCGGGCCTCGGCCTCCGTAAATGTCAATGCGTCTACAAGATACGGCTCGTTCACCTTCTTTACCTGGCCGTTTTCCGTCATCTTGTCATATCTTACCTTGCATTCAAACCACAATGCCATTGTATTATTATCCTTTCCTTAAGTTTATACCTTAAAAATTCGGGTTTCATGCGGCTTGCGGTTGTAGTTCCCGCACCGCAATACGCCCTCGCATTGCAAAATTAATCATTTATTTCCACTTCACAAACCATTATTCAAAAAACAATCCCGTTCATGTTGGGTATTTTTCTAAATAATTGTTAACTTTGCTCTGTTTAATAGACTATAAACCCAAAACGGAAACTATAAACTCTAAACACCATACACGACTATGGAAGACCTTAGCACTCTTGTTGACTGGTCGCGACTGCAGTTCGCACTGACAGCCATCTATCACTGGCTGTTCGTGCCGCTGACCCTCGGTCTGTCAGTCATCGTGGCCATCATGGAATCGGCCTATCTGAAAACCAAGAACGAAAAGTGGCTGCCGATCACTAAGTTCTGGATGACCCTGTTCGGCATCAACTTCGCCATCGGCGTAGCCACCGGCCTGATTCTGGAATTTGAATTCGGCACCAACTGGAGCAACTACTCATGGTTCGTGGGCGACATATTCGGCGCTCCGCTCGCCATCGAGGGTCTGCTTGCGTTCTTCCTTGAGGCCACTTTCGGTGCCGTCATGTTCTTCGGCTGGAACAAGGTCAGCCCTAAGTTCCACCTCGCTTCCACCTGGCTTACGGCCATCGGCGCCTCCATTTCCGCACTCTGGATACTCGTGGCCAACGCCTGGATGCAGTATCCCGTCGGCATGGAATTCGACCCCGACCAGATGCGCAACGTCATGACCGATTTCTGGGCGCTGTTCTCAGGCATAGCGGTCAACAAGTTCTTCCATGCGGTGTTCAGCGGCTGGGCGCTTGCCGGCGTGTTCGTAATCGCCGTGAGCTGCTTCCTCCTGCTTAAGAAACACAACCGCGAGTTCGCCATCATCTCAATCAAGGTTGGCGGCTGGGTAGGATTGGCAGGTCTGCTGCTTACCATGTACACGGGCGACGGCTCGGCAGTGCAGGTTGCCAGGCATCAGCCCATGAAACTCGCTGCGATGGAGGGTCTCTATCACGGTTCCCAGGGCCAGGGACTCACCCTTATCGGCATCGTGAACCCCGACAAGACATGGGACAACGACGAGCCGGAATACTTAGGCCACATCGCCATGCCTCACGCCCTCTCCGTATTGGCCACCCACACCTGGAATGCTTTCGTACCCGGTATCTCCGACATCATCAACGGATACACCATCAATGAAAACGGCGACACCGTCAACACCGTTTCCTATCAGGAACGCATAGCGCGCGGACTGGCAGCCCGTCAGGCCCTTGCCGACTACGACGCCGCCCGCAAGGCCAACGACAAGCAGGCCATGGCACTGGCCAAAGCCGAGCTTGACAAGAACTATGAGTTCTTCGGTTATTCATATTTCAAGAGCGTGGACGAGGCCATACCGCCTGTAGGACTTACGTTCACCATGTTCCGCGTCATGGTCTATCTCGGATCGTTCTTCCTGCTGTTCTATGTGGTGGCACTGTTCCTGGTCTACCGCAAGAACCTGATGGACCGTGCCAAGTGGTTCTGGTGGGTGGCCATGATCTCCACCCCGTTCATGTGGCTGTGCTCGGAGGCCGGATGGTGCGTGGCCGAAGTGGGACGCCAGCCCTGGACCATCCAGGACCTGCTGCCTACCGTAGCGGCAATCTCCGACATCCCCGCCTCATCGGTTGTCGTCACGTTCTGGGCATTCGCAGCGGTGTTCACGCTTCTGCTCGTGGCCGAAGTCGGCATCATGGTGAAATATGTCGAGAAAAAATCAGCATCCAACATTCTTTCCGACAATCAGAAATAATCACCCTCTAATACATCTACAATTATGACACTGGAATATCTTCAGAATTATTGGTGGGTGCTTATCTCCGTTCTCGGCGGCATCCTCGTGTTCCTACTGTTCGTACAGGGCGGACAATCCATGATATACACCTTCGGCCGCAAGCCGGAGCAGCGCGACGTCCTGCTGCAGGGCATGGGCTCGAAGTGGGAACTTACATATACCACCCTGGTTGTGTTCGGCGGCGCGTTCTTCGCCAGCTTCCCGCTGTTCTACTCCACATGCTTCGGCGGCGCGTACTGGCTCTGGATCCTGATACTGTTCAGCTTCGTGCTTCAGGCCGTCAGCTACGAATACCGCAAGAAGAAAGGGAATGTCTACGGCCACAACACCTACGACGCCTTCCTGTTCGTCAATGGCCTGGTCGGTTGCGTGCTGTTAGGCGTGGCTGTCTCGATGTTCTTCTTCGGCGCAGACTTCACGGTACGCCGCGGCAACCTGCTGACCACGGGCGCTCCTGTAATCTCGCAGTGGGGCAACGCTCACGGATTCGAGGCGATATTCAACGCACGCAACCTCGTGCTCGGAGTGGCAGTGTTCTTCCTGGCGCGTATGCAGGCTTCATTCTATATGATAAACCGTCTGAAGGACGACACACGCTACGACGCTCAGCTACGCAGGGCAGCTTTCATCAACGGCGGCATCTTCCTGGTGTTCTTCGTGCTGTTCGTCACGTTGGTTTGCCTCGCCACCGGTTACACCATCACCGAGGCAGACGGCCTGACTACCGACATCCAGGAAGTACCCTACAAGTATTTCCACAACTTCATCCAGGACTGGTGGATCGGTCTGACGCTCGTAGTGGGCGCGGTGTTGGTTATCTACGGATGGTTCCGCGGATGTTTCGACAAGAAATTCCGCGGCGCAGTATGGTTCACCGGCATCGGCACGTTCTTGGCTGTCGTAGCACTGTTCTGGTGCGCCGGATTCAACAACACCCCCTTCCTCCCCTCGCTGGTGGATCCGGCAAGCTCGCTGACCATCCGCAACGCATCGTCTTCGGAATATACGCTGAAGGCCATGAGCTACGTTTCCATCGTAATTCCTTTCGTACTGGCATATATTGCCTACGTCTGGCGAAAGATGGACAAATGACAATCATTTATGAGGGTCCCTTCGCGGGGCCCTCGTTTTAATATATGTACTGGACACTCTTTATAACCTTCTTTAAAATCGGCGCCTTCACCTTCGGGGGAGGCTGGGCCATGATCTCCATAATAGAGCGCGAGATCGTGGACCGACACCATTGGATAGAACGTGACGAATTCCTGGATCTGCTGGCCGTGGCCCAGTCGCTTCCGGGAATTCTTGCCGTCAACATCGCCGTGGCGGTGGGCGACAAAATTCTGCGCACCCGTGGGTCGGTGGTAGCGGCATTAGGCACAATCCTGCCGTCGTTCATCATCATACTGTGCTTCGCCATATTCCTGACGCCGGAGACCATCAAGAACAACCGTGTAATCTCGGCCATATTCATGGGCATACGCCCGTGTGTGGTGGCTCTGATCATCGCGCCGGTACTGTCGTCGGCCAAGGCCGCCAAACTGAAATGGAAGACGGTGTGGATTCCCTGCGTCGTGGCGCTGATGATTTCGCTGGACCTCGGTGCGGTCTCCTCCCCTATCCTGTACATCGTGCTCGGAGGTCTGTTCGGTTTCCTCATCTGGTGGTATCCCCACCGCAAACAGCTTAGGCATCGTTCCTAAAAAATATATATACGCCAGGGCGGTGGATTTTCGAGATAATTTTGCCGATTGATGAGGGAGCAGCCTCGCGGCTGTGACCGAAGAAAGCGACA
>OIGD01002438.1_pt1 | contig 14369 bp, 12 predicted proteins | sample 1582211 | NCBI WGS metagenome assembly OIGD01 (sample SAMN04414078, study PRJEB24778) | human gut metagenome | material: faecal | host: Homo sapiens
CTTGCCGCGTTGACCCCTACCCGAAAGGGGGTCCCTTCTCCCTCCAAGGTCTTCCTTACCCCATCACCCTTCGAACTTCATCCCGAATGCGTAGTGCCCGACGGGGATGCGGTATTCTTCGCGGAGGCGGGGACCGCAGGAGCCGGATCCGATGCCGGCTTGCATGTAGTCAATATTGACATAGGTCAGATCCTGCGGAATCAGCTCGTAGTCGTGAGCGGTCTCGCTCAGCTGAATCGGGGAGAAATGCGAGCAGTTGAATCTGACGGAAGGCGTGCCAGTGGCAGGCGTCACCGTCAAACCGTGCCCGGCAGCATCGGTTACACGGACCCAGTGTGTCTCAACGTGCGCCATGTTCTCCTGCGGACGAATGTAATGCTCGAAATGGTCGCTTACATCGCAGCTGTAAACGCCGACCAAACCTGCCTGACGCTTGTCGCGGTAGGTCTCCATCGGTCCGCAGCCGAAGTATTTCAGCTTCTCGTTGCCCGCAGGCATCGCAAACTGAACCCCCAGACGCGGAAGCGTCCACGCATCCTCTTTGAAGGATACGTCAACCTCCATCGACAGCTCCATGCCGCAGCCCGGCACAAAGCGGTAGACCATCGCCCCGCGCAGGGTCGGACGTCCGGCGTCGGACCCGAACGTAAAGTCCGTCCGAACGGTAATGCTCCTGTCGGAACGCTCCGTGACCGCGCAGCTGCGGCAGTCCATCCGGGCATCCCGCCAGCCGGTGCCCCAGCCCATCGGCTCCCAGGTCCGGCGCAGATAGCGGTCGTTGTCGGTCGGCGCACGCCACAGATTCGGCAGAATCGGGCTTGCCAGCATCTCCTTGCCCGAGATCTGCATGGACGTGACCGCGCCGGACAGCCGGTCAATCCGCACAACGGTGTTGCCGTTCGTAACCGTGAAGGATGCCGCGTCCTCAGCCAGCGCAAACTGTTTTGCCAGCAGCAACGAATTGTGCGGGACCGCCGCAGCGGCAGGAACCTCCAGCCGGAACTGCTCGGTGCCGATTTCGTAGCCCGCAGCGCTCCACGCGGTCGCGCGGTTCTGCCGGTAAGAAACGGTCAGATAGCAAATGCCGCTAAGGTTCGCCAGCGTCCCTTCGGGGAGACTGTAGCGGCGGCACTTTTCGGGCGCCACGTTCAGCTCGGTGATTCTGCCCTGACGGACAACCGTACCGTTCCGCTCCACCCGCCAGCACAGGTCGAGGTCGGAAAGATCGGTGAAATGGCGGTAGCTGCGCACCGTGAACGCGCCTTTTTCCAGATCAACGTTCTCCAGGCGGCAGGGGCGAAGGACCTGCTTCAGCTCCAGAAGCCCCGAATGCGGCTTGCGGTTGGGGTAGACCAGACCGTCCACGCAGAAGCAGCCGTCGTTGAGCCGGTGCCCCATGTCGCCGCCGTAGATGAATTTCGGATGCCCGGGCGTTCCGATGTCGACCGAGTGGTCGGTCATTTCCCACACGCACCCGCCGAAGAACTGGTCGTAGCCGTAAATCAGCTTCCAGTAGCCCTCCAGGTCCCCGGGTCCGTTGCCCATGGCATGGCTGTATTCGCAGAGGAAGAGCGGGATTTTGCAATCTTTGTTTTTCAGGTAGTGGTCGAGAATGTGCTCATAGGACGGGTACATCCGGCTGTGCAGATCGATGAACAGATCGTCCGGATCCGCCTTGACGTGGGAGGACCGGCAGGGCTCCGCCAGACGGCGCGAGAGGTCCTCGGCGTGAACGAGGCAGCCGGGGATCCGGTTGTGATAGTAATCTGCCATTGCGCGGTGATTGCGCCCGGTGCCGCTCTCGTTTCCGACCGACCACATCAGAATGCAGGCATGGTTCTTGTCGCGCTCCATCATGCGGCGCGCGCGGTCCAGGTAGGCGTCCGTCCAGGCTTCGCTGTCGGTCAGCTCGTCCCAGTCACCGACGGTCTGCATGCCATGCGTTTCGAGGTCGGCTTCGTCGCAGAGATAAAATCCGTAGCGGTCGCAAAGCCCGGGGAAGCGCGGGTCGTTCGGGTAGTGGCTCGTCCGGATGAAGTTGACGTTGTGGCGCTTGAGCAGCTCCAGGTCGGCAATCATGTGCTCCAGCGGGGTGGATGCGCCAAGCTGCGGGTGGCTGTCGTGGCGGTTGACGCCCTTTGCCTTCACCTTTTTGCCGTTGACGTACACGACCTTGCCGCGCACTTCGAATTTCCGCACGCCGACCGCCTGCCGGATGACCTCGCCGCCAACCGTCAGGTAAAGTTCGTAAAGATTCGGAATCTCGTCGCTCCAGAGCAGGGGATGCGCGATGCCGAATGCCAGCGTGCCGGTCCCATCCATGTGCGTGCTGCCCTCGTAGAGCGTATCTCCGGCAGGGGAGACGAACCGATAGCCGACCTCGGCGCTGCCGTTCAGCGTGACATCCGCTTTCACGACCGCATCGGCGAACGGCTCTTCGGTCTCGGTGCGGACAAAGAGGTCTTCCACGTGGACCTTATCGCGCAGAAGCAGGTAGACCTCGCGAATGATGCCGGAGGAGCGGATTTTGTCCTGGTCCTCCAGATAGGTCCCGTCGCACCACTTGAAGACCAGCACCTTGATCTGGTTCTCTCCGGCGTGCAGGAATGTTGTCACGTCGATTTCGCTGGTCATGTGGCTGACCTGGCTGTAGGCGGCAAACTGTCCGTTGATGTAAAGATAGAAGCAGGAATCCACGCCCTCAAAGTGCAGGCGAAGATCGTACTGTTTCAGTGCGTCCGCATCGACGGTCAGCGTGCGCATGTAAAGCCCGCAGGGATTCTCTGCCGGGACGTGCGGCGGGTCGACCGGGATGGGGTAGAGGACGTTGGTGTACTGCGGCTTGTCGTAGGGACGGTCCAGCTGAAATTGCCAGCTCATCGGCACGGCCAGTCGGTCCCATTCGCCGGCATCAAAATCAGAGGAGAGGAAGTCGCCCAGCTCCCGCTCCGATGGAAACCAGCGGAAGTTCCATTCGCCGCAAAGAGAGACGAAACGGTCGCTTTGCATCCGGTCATCGGTCCCGGCTGCTTCGGGGGACTGGTAGGGCATCAGATAGGCATGCGGCTCCACACAGCCCAGGTGCAGGACTTCCGGCCCGCGATGGTAGGTCAGTTTCTGTTCCATCATGTAATTCCTTTCGGATTTTTTCAAGTATCAAATAAACGAAACCGTTCAAAATTATTATAGCATCCTGCATGAAAAAAGTCAATAGCATTTTGTCGCTTTTTTCAGGCAAAATCGGAATTGAAAAAAGCCCCGCTAACTTGTTTGTGCCGGGGGCTTGACATTTGGGGAAAAGTGTGGTATACTATACAGTAGACTAAACTGCTGTTTTGTACCCTGCGGCAGCTGAAATGACGAAGACCCGGGAAAAATCCGGTATCCTATATCAAAATCCAAATGAATGGAAGGAGAAACACAATGGCAACCGAAACACGCCCGCTGGTGAGCGGATCTTATCTGGAATATATGGGGAGACCGCTTGTGCGGCAGGATGACACGATTATTTACGGGGACATGAGCGAAAAATGCGTTCTGATTCTGGAGATCATCAACCGGGACCCGAAATCCGGGCTACCTCAGAACATTCTGGTCCAATTAGTGGATTCTCAGGACACGAACAAAATCATTCGCCAGACCGACAAAAAAGGGTTATACGATGCTTTCAGCATCGGGCTCGTCTGGCTGGAGCGCGCACTGCAGGAGTGAGGGGGAAGAAGACCTCGGGGCGCTGCCCCGAACCCCGCTTAGAACCTTCTTTCGGATGAAGGGAAAATTGGATTGCGGGCAATCCAATTTCTAAGAACTCCAAGAACTTCACCGCAAAGGGCAACCGGATAGTAGGACGTAAGATTTCTTACGCTCTGCTAATCCGGTTGCCCTTTGCGGTGAAGTTTCTGGCTATTCGAGCCCGCTCGGAAGGAGGCTCTACGCGGAATTTGGAGTGGTGCCTCGGGGTCCCGCCCTTGCTTCGCTCGGCGGGGCGGTTAGTGGCTGATACGGGGTAAACGACACTATCTAAGACGGACAAAAGCGGTATGAATCACGCAACGATCGCCCCATTGTGTCATCTCAGAGCAAGGCACCTTCGGTGCCCAGTCGAACCCCGCAGGGGCGCCAGCAGGCGGATCTCCGAGGGACAGAGACAGTGAAGTCAGCCACTAACTTTGACGGACAAAGAATACAACGCCCCGGCGTCATTCCCCCAAAATCGCTTATTGCCACCACTCCCCAGCGATTTTATCCACCCCTCCCGCCCCTAACTAACGATATTTTTCCCGTTTTACGAAAATTTTACCTTCCTTTTTCACAAAACCGGTCGGAAATATGGTATAATAAAACAGTTGGCAACCGATACTGAGTGCGAGGATGCCTGAATGGGCGGTGTGAGGTCTTGAAATGTCACTAATGGAATTTTTGCGGCAGGCGGCTGCAAATCCGACCCTGCTGGTTGCGGCGGTCCTGACGCTGGGGGTAATCCTGGTCAACGGCTGGACCGATGCGCCGAATGCGATTGCGACCTGTGTTTCCACCCGCGCGATTGATGTGCGGAAGGCGATTGTCATGGCGGCAATTTGCAACTTTTTCGGCGTGCTGGTCATGACGGCAATCAATGCGTCGGTTGCGATGACCATTTACAACATGGTCGATTTCGGCAGCAATGCGCATGAGGCGCTGATTGCGCTTTGCGCGGCGATGGCTGCAATTGTCGTTTGGGCAACGGCTGCCTGGTATTTCGGAATCCCAACCAGCGAGAGCCACGCGCTGATTGCGGGCTTGACCGGCGCGGCGGTTGCGATACACGGCAATTTTTCGGGTGTGAACTGGCTGGAATGGCGCAAGGTCCTGCTGGGGCTGCTGCTTTCCACGGTGCTGGGGTTCGGTTTGGGTTTTGTGTTGTCCAAGCTGATTACGCTGCTGTTTCGCGGGCACAGCCGGACGCGGTGCGACAGCTTTTTTGCCAAGTCGCAGGTAGCCGGCGGCGCGGCGATGGCGTTCATGCACGGCGCACAGGACGGTCAGAAATTCATGGCGGTCTTTCTGCTGGGTGCTGCGCTGGCGAACGGGCAGACCGAAGCCACGGCGTTTGCGGTCCCGCTCTGGCTGATGCTGCTCTGCTCGGCGGTTATGGGGCTGGGTACCTCCATCGGGGGCTACCGCATTATCAAATCGGTTGGCATGGATATGGTCAAGCTGAAGCCGTACCAGGGCTTTGCGGCGGACGCTGCCGGGGCAATCTGCCTTTTGATCTCCTCGCTGTCCGGTGTTCCGGTCAGCACCACGCACACCAAAACGACCGCCATCATGGGCGTTGGGGCATCCAAGCGGATCCGGAACGTCAAATGGAACGTCGTCCGCGACCTGGTTCTGACCTGGGTTTTCACCTTTCCGGGATGCGGACTGCTCGGATTTTTAATGGCAAAGCTGCTGTTGGCGATATTCGGCTAAGGAGGATGGAAACATGGCACGGAATCGGAACGATTATTTTAAACTGATCGAAGAGCAGCTCTCCCACAGCGTGCACGCATCGGAACTGTTGGGGGAGATCCTGGCGAACGTTACGCCGGAGAACATTCAGTCGTACAAGGAAAAAATGCACGTGATTGAGCATCAGGGGGATGACATTCACCATTCGATCCTGTCGCGCCTTTCGGCAGAGTTCATCACGCCGATTGACCAGGAGGACATTCTGCATCTGGTCCAGCTGATTGACGACATTACCGATGCGTTGGACGAGGTGGTTCTGGAACTGTATATGTTCGACATTCGCAAGGTCCCGGACGCCGCACCGATGCTGGGCGACAAGGTGGACGAATGCGTCAAGGCGCTGTTCTCGGCGGGTGCGGAACTGAAGAATTTCAAAAAGCCGGAGCTTTTGCGCCAGCATCTGATTGAGGTCAACACACACGAGGGCGAGGCAGATGAAATCTACACCGAAGCGATTCACAAGCTGTTTGTAACCGAAACGGACGTTCGCGTGCTGCTCGGCGCGCGCGGAATTTACGACAGCCTGGAGGCTTGCTGCGACCTCTGCGAGCACGCTGCCGACATCATCGAGCAGATTATCATCAAGAATACCTGATTTTTCATGGGGACGCGGTTGCATTCACCCTGAATTGTGTATAAAATGTAAAATATGGAAATTCCGGTTGACAATCGCGTGACTTTATAGTATAATGAAATAATGAAAGGAGTTGATGGCACTTGGATACAATACCCCGATGTAACCGTTTGGAAAACGATCGATTCATCGGTTCTCCGTCCAATCGGTGGGACATTCCGTTTGTAATGCTGTGTTAGCAGCGGCATTTCGGTTTTGCTTTGCAGAAAAAACGATAAACGGAATGAAGGAGATTTTTTATGTCAGATATTGTGAAACAACTTTTGCTGCAGTTGGTTTTGATTCTGTTGAATGCATTTTTTGCCGCAACGGAGATTGCCGTAATTTCGCTGAACGAAAAGAAAGTCCAGGCCCAGGCAGAAGGCGGGGACAAGCGCGCAAAGAAAATGCTGAAGATTCTCAGGGAACCGACGCAGTTTTTATCTACCATTCAGATCGGCATTACGCTTGCCGGGTTTCTGGGGTCTGCCTTTGCGGCAGACAATTTTGCCGAGCGGCTGTCAGGCAGTCTGATTCATCTGTTCGGTGCATCGCCTGAGCACCAGGGCATCATCCGCACGGTGTCGGTTATTTTGATTACCCTGATTCTGTCCTATTTCACCCTGATTTTGGGTGAGCTGGTTCCTAAGCGGATTGCCATGCGCCACAAGGAGAAACTGGCGGGCGCTGTCTGCGGGGTCATTACCGTTCTGTCAAAGGTCCTCAAGCCGATTATTTGGCTTTTGACCGTTTCAACCAACGGTGTTTTGCGCCTGTTCGGAATCGACCCGAAGGAAAAGGAAGAGGCGGTCTCAGAGGAAGACATTGTGATGATGCTGGATGCGGGCGGCGACGGTGGAACGCTCCGGCAGGATGACATTCGGTACATCAAGAACGTGTTCCGGCTGGAGCACCGGTCTGCGGTGGATATAATGACGCCACGCGGCGCGATGGTTGCGGTCCCGGCAGAGATCGGTGACGCGGAACTGACCGAGATTATCAAGCGAGAGGGCTATTCCCGGATTCCGGTTTACGGGCAGGACCCCGATCATATCATCGGGATTCTGCATACAAGTGAGTATCTGTTACACCGCGGAATGTCCGGTTTTTCCCTGTCCGAGATTCTGCATGACGCAGAATTTGTGCCGGAAACGGTTCCGCTGGATACGCTGTTCCGGAATATGCAGAGCGAGCATAACCACATGGCAATTGTGGTCAACGAATTTGGCATGACCTTGGGCCTTGTGACCATGGAGGACGTGCTGGAGGAATTGGTTGGCGAGATTTGGGACGAACAGGATGTTGCGGTTGACGAAGCGGAAATCCGTAAGGTTGGCGATGGCTGTTACCGCGTGAAGACCGGCATGTCTCTGGATGATTTTCTTGACTATTTTGGCATTGGCCGAAACGATGATTTTGAATCGTCAACCGTCAACGGCTGGCTGAGTGAAATGTTGGGGCACATCCCGCAGGAAGGGGAATGCACGACCTACGAGCGGCTTTCCGTTCTTGTAATTCAAGCGGATGACCTGATGACGCAGGAAGTCGAGATTCGGGTTGATACCAAACCGGAGCAAGCGGCTTCGGATACGGAAGAATAAGGCACAGATATGGAAATCAGCCCCATTTGGCAGGAGGACTATGCTTCCTGCCTTGCCATTTACAATCGGTACAGCGAACGGTTTGCGTATTGATACACGGCAGATTTGTCGATCTGTCTGGATGCCGGGGTGACGTGCTGAAGCAGGTCGGCTTCAAGCACGGAAAGTGGCTGGATGGGGCACTTTATCAGAAGGAACTTTGAAGAAAAGCCGCTTTTTTGCAAAAAAATCCGGAAAACCTTCAAAAAAAGGCTTGACAGCGGACAAAAAATCGTGTATAATTATAGTAGGTAATTTTTGACCGGTTCCGGACAGAAGTTATTGTTTCATCGGCGGAGGGAGGGATAAACATGGCAGAAATCAGAGTCAAGGAAGGCGAGTCTCTTGACAGCGCTCTTCGTCGCTTTAAGCGTGCAACCGCTCGTTCCGGCGTCCTCACCGAGCTTCGCAAGAGAGAGCACTACGAGAAGCCCAGCGTGAAGCGCAAGAAGAAGTCTGAAGCAGCCAGAAAGCGCAAGTACAAATAATTTTGTATGCGCAGAAAAACACCTATCAGGGATTCTGATGGGTGTTTTTTGGCTCTTTGTCAATAGTTGGGGTAGAAAAAATCTGACAAAATAGTAGCGGCAGTCGCAATCTTCTTTTTTATAAATGTAACCGATGACGAACCTCCTTTCAGGTAGACACAAATATTTAACATATAAAAATACGAAAAAAAGGCAGAAGGTGCTGCAAAAAGCTTTCGCTACGCGAAAGGCCGCACTTTCTGCCCTTACAAATGGGACTATTCTGCCGTGTCGGTGTCTTCAGTTGCAGTGTAGGTTCCTTCAGCCACTGGCTTATTTCTTTGAAGTAAGTTCGGGTTCGGTATTGTCAATAGTTTTTCTATACTTAAAAGCTCTATTAAAGTAATATTTTCTCTTGACATTGACGCTGCGTCAAGTGATATAATATGAGGGGGTGAGGGTATGTATCAAAAATCTCTATACGATATTATTGGACAAAAAACAAGATGCTTTTGCTTGAAATCGAACCAAAAAGTTTTTGTGAAACAAAAAAAGTCATCGTTTTAATGATTTTCAGGATCAAAAAAGCAGTAGCCCGGAGCGGACCTTCCACAGTGGTAATCGCGTCTTCCTTGTGAAAGACAACGCACTTGAAAAAGGCGACGTCGGCATCTTCGTTATTATCGGCGATGCCTACATCAAAGAGTTGGGCAATAAGCGCCTGATCTCGCACAACAAGCATATAAACCGATTCTGTCTCCAATTGCTTTATGCGAGCATCCTTCCAAGTCAACTTTTAGCGCAGAGCATCAACCTTATCTTTGGAACCTTTGCGTGTTTTGTGCAAAAAGCTCTTGACATTATTCCAAGTTGAGAATATAATATAGTCAGAGAGGAGATGTAAACGATGTACGGCATAAAATACATTTCAGCTATTGAAGCGGCGGAACGCTGGCACCTTTCAAGACGCCGTGTGGTTGCTCTTTGCGGAGACGGTCGCATAACCGGAGCGCAAAAAGCCGGGGCATATTGGATAATCCCCGAAAATGCAAAGAAACTGTCAGACGCCCGTGTTAAAACCGGTAAATATATCGGAACCCACGCGGCGGAAAAGGAATCAAACTGAAACAGAAAAGCTTTCATACACAGACCCGTAGGCGAAACAGCACAGGCAAAGCCCACGAGCCACGCATGATATAATACAAGGCATCGGCTTTGCGCTGCAGGGTCGATACCTTGCGGCATTTTTACAGGAGGCATATCATGAAAAGAAGAATCATCACAATAGGGCGCGAATTCGGAAGCGGCGGTCGTGAACTCGGGCGCAGACTTTCCGAAAAATTGCAACTTGCATATTACGACCGAGAAATCGTCACCGAGCTTGCCAACCGTACTTCTCTTTCGGAAGAGTATGTTGAACGCATAACATCAGATCGGCCCTTTGCTTCATATCCGATACATATCGGGACGAGCTTCTATGCCCTGCCGGATTATGCTTTGGACCGTTGCTTCAGCGTATATGCAGAGCAGCACCGATTGCTTGAAGATCTTTCCATGAAATCGGATTGTATTATCGTCGGGCGATGCGCCGACTATATTCTCCGGGAAAAAATCCGTTCCGTATATTTGTGTATGCGGACATGGAAAGCAAGCTGCAGCGTTGCCGCGAACGCAGTCCGGCGGATGAAAATCTGTCCGACTCAAAGATGAAAAGAAACATTCGCTCTATCGACAAGGGTCGCGCGCGATACTACAATTATTTCAGTCAACAGAAATGGGGCGCACGGGATAATTGCGATCTGCTTATCAACACATCGGGCAAAGATATTAAACAAATTTCCGAAGCGGTTGCCGAATATCTGAAAAAATATCTGTTTGACTGACAGGCTGCAAGGACTCAGAGTCTGAAATAAAGCAGAGCAGATAAGACTCGGGAGTTATGCAGGGGCGCAGATATATACTGTTCTGCCGTCATACGGAGTTGTTCTGCGCAATCGCACCATCTGACTCTAACGGCAGAGCCTTAAAAGTTAATCAAACCAAGGAGGAAAATAAGATGAAAAAGAAAATTGCAGTAGCCTTTCTTGCAAGCTTGCTTTTGAATCTCTTGCTTGCAGTGCCGATACATGCCAACTCCGCTCAGCGTTACTGGAGCGGAACAGACAGCACCGGCGCACTTGTGAAAGATAAGAACTGTCCGCTTGTGGTGGATAAGGAGCTTCTGATCTTTGATGTGCAGGGGTTCCCGAAGAATTACTACAACAGTATCGAAGAATTCCTCGCCTATACAGGAAAGGTCACGGCTGAGTACGCCTTCCGCAACCCCGCCGACTATACGGTGACTGCCACGCTTGTCTTTCCGTTCGGTAACCTGCCTCATTACGGGGAATATATCTACGATTCCCCGACCGATAAGTATATCGCCGTTTCGGATACCGAAAAGTACGGTGTTAAGGTCAACGGCGAGCCGATTGATGTCGCCGTACGTCATACACTCAAGGCTCGTGGCACACCATTCTCTTTGGACGAGGATATGCCGAAGCTGACAGACGGATATATCGCAGACAGCTTTTTCCGTCCCGATCTCCCTGTATGGGTACAGCAATATTCCGTTGAAGGCATCGGTGCCGAAAACCAAGCCGCAGCCGCCGCTTTTGTTCTGCGTGAGGATTCTTCAAAAACACGGGTGCTGTGGGCGGAAAAGAACGGTATTGCCACGCTGAAAGACGGTATCCGAATATCCGGCTGGACAAAAACCGGAGACACACTTACCGTATATATTTTCGGTGAACCTCCGAAAGACGGTATCACATGGTCACTTTATGAAAACGGCGCGTGTAAAAAGAAAATTGACGGCAATATTACATTGAAATATTCGGAACAGATGACCTTTCGGGATTTTGCTTTCAGGGAATACGACAACAGCTCCGGCATATCGGAGAGTGATTGGTATAATGCGCAGGTTGCATTTATGAATGACGGTTCGAAGGATTGGATGTACGGTGGAATTTCCACCGAAAAATCCTCCTTTTCACTGATGCGGTGGTACGAGTATACCCTGACACTGGAACCGGGACAGACTTTGACAAACACGGTAACAGCCCCGCTGTATCCGGCCATTGATGCGGGCTACACGCCGAGTATTTATACTTACACCTATCTGCTCTCTCCTGCAAAGACATGGGCGCAGTTCGGAGAGCTGAAAATCGTGGTAAACACACCATATTACATGACCGAAAACAATCAAGACAGCTTTTCTAAGACGGAAAAGGGCTATGAGCTGACCCTGCCGGGTCTGCCGAAAAAAGAGCTGACCTTCACCTTGTCGGAATCAGAGCATCCCCGACCTCCAAAGTTATCGCTTCCGTTCCATCCGGTCTTCCTGTTTGCAGGCTTTGCCGGCTTTGTGCTGATCGGCGGAGGTGTGATTGCCGTTGTGCTGATTATGAAAAGAAAAAAGAGCCGTGGGAAAGAGCAGTCCTGAAAAAAGCGACGCAAGCCCGATTTGTGGCAGAGCTCTGCTTCGTGAGTGTCCGGTGCATTTTCTTCTGACGGCGGCTGCCGGAATAATCGGCGGGCTTCTTGTTGCCTTCTTTTTTGAATTTCCGTCTGACGGGCTGTGGGCGGCGGCATATTGGAGCACTTCCGTTTGCGGCTTCTGGATATTCACGATCTCGCTTCTTGTGCTGTGGAGCGAGAAGAGACATGTCGCCTGCATCGGTTCAGGGCTGTATATCCTTTTTATGTTCCTCGTGACGACGGTATATATGTCGCTCCGGCTCTTTTACCGCGGCGGAACACCGTATGAAACGCTCTTTGATATGGCACTGCACAGCCTTCCCGGCTGGCTGTGGTACAGCATCTCTCCCGCGCTTTTCGGCGCCGGGCTTGCCGCAGTGTTATGGGGAGGACGAAAAGCCGGAACAGTCGGTACGGTTCTTCGATGCTTGCCGTTTGTCTTTCTCTGCCTTGAGACGGGCTGGCTGTTCTTTTACATATTCACGCAAAGCACAAGGCTGTTCCCGGCGCTGACCGATCTTTTATGCACCGCAGGATATTTTGTTCTGATTCTGCTTCCGATATGGATGAAAAGAGGTGACCGAAAATGTTAAAGCGAAAAGTTTCTGCCATATGGATCTTAATTCTTGCCGTGATAACCGCTGCCGCCTGCATTTTTGCGACGGTGATATATATCCGATACGGCAGACAGGCACCGAGCAAGGCTCGTGAGCTCGGGCAGTTTCGCTTTCTGAAAGCCGAAAGCGACTCTGCGGGAGTAAGTTTCGAAGTGATCAACGTCCGTGAGGTCGGCTCGGATGTTGTTCTGGATTTGCGGTGGGTCAATAATTCCGGAACCCCCCTTGCATACGGCGAAGCATATGAGCTGTATCGACTGAAGGACGGAAAGTGGGAGAAAATTGATACGAAGCTCTTTTTCCCCGATATATGCTACTGTATAAACAGCGGATCTGTCGGCAGGATTTCTTATACAATACCGGGGCATATCGATATGACAGAAGGAGAGAGATATCGTCTGCAGACCGAATTTCGATTCCAATACGGGGATGAATATTTTGAACCGTTAAAAAATCGGTTAGAATTTGAAATAGTGAAAGCTACGGAGTACGTTCCGAAGGAGGCTTACACCTACAGGTCCGAGCATGACTTTGCAACGCTGTATCTTGACCCGGACAACCATACCTTCTCCCTCAGCCTGTCTGTGCTCAGCTCCTATTGACCGCACGGCAGATATACAGAAAAAAGCGGATATATCATTTGCAAAGCCGCAGATAACACCGGTAACACCTATACTTTCCGCCGGGAAAAAGATTCATTGGTATTTGTCGCAGGTCGTTCTTCCGAAATCCCGCAATGGTCATTATCTAATAGAAAAGCGATAGGAGGCGTTTTGGACGGCGCGGTCTTTGTTGTTCTTTTTCTGCTATATTCTCTTGTTATACTGTATAGTTCACCTTGTGGGTGCATGGTGAACCCACCCATAGGTCACCGAATACAAACACTTATCCCTTGGGTGTGCGGTATTTTGAAAAATCGGGGACGGTGAACATGAGCGAGCTGTTGGCACCGCTTTTGCGGAAGCGCTGTTCGATTTTGATGTACCCGTGTACGGTCAGGTCATCAATGGCGCGCTTCACTGTGGATGGGGACAGACTCAGATCCTTCGCAATTCTTCTTACGGACGGCCAGCATTGACCGTCCGTATTTGCTCTGTTTACAAGGTACATATATACATGCACAGCACGGCTCGGAAGGTTGTCGCTGTAAATGGAATCAAAATAATTCACTTAGCACCACCGTCCTGACCGAGATTGGTCCGCAATCCTTTGTGTCTTGCCGCCGCCTTTTTGCTTGAATAGTGCCGTTCCGCCATGGCTTCCTCCACACGGAAACTGCCATCGGGGATGTCTTTTCCGTTGCTTTTATCGTCCGCCACATGATATTTGTTGCAGATGGCTTCGCTCAGTTCCTCGCGGCTTGCGTAACAGATGGTTGCCCGGTCGCGCATAGGGACAGCGAACGGCTCTTTTTCAAAACGGATACCCCATTTGAAGAACAGCTTCAGCTTGACCTTGATGGGATAGAAGCCGGTCTTGGTCACGATAAAAGTACCTTTCGGCAGGGCTTTCAACTCATCGGGAGTCATCAACGGACGCTCAATCATCTGCAGAGAGCGCGATCCTTCGCCTTTGCTCTGTGTGACCGAACCGGTGAGCGCCGTCCTGCTTCCCATTGCTTTGGAGAGAATCTGTGCCGACTCACTGTTGGGTGCAAAACCGCCGAATACCGTCAACTGTGTGTTGTCGATGATGATTTCCGCGCCTTCTTTGCCGTAGTTTTTCTGTAACTGTGCGAAGGACTGGATGATCGGCACGATGGAAACACGACGGGAGCGGGATGCCGAGAACATCATTTCGGCAGATTCAATGCGAGGCAAGGTGCCAAACTCATCACAGTAGAAGACCACGCGGTTTTCAAGCTTGCCGCCGTGTTCATCGGCAACGGCAAGAATTTCACGGTAGAGCTGCTGGATCAGAAGCGATACCATGAAGTATTTACTGCTGTCTTCCTCCGGCATAATGATGAAAATTGCCGACTTTTCTTTACAAAATCGCTCGGCATCGATCTCGGTATCGTTGC
>OIGD01002440.1_pt1 | contig 14364 bp, 14 predicted proteins | sample 1582211 | NCBI WGS metagenome assembly OIGD01 (sample SAMN04414078, study PRJEB24778) | human gut metagenome | material: faecal | host: Homo sapiens
ATATTATGAGCATTTAAAAATTCTTTAACGCTGCTATCATAATTTTTTATTTAAAATTTTTTAAGTTATTTGCATTAAATTTGCAATATGGACTTCTTATTTTTGAAAATAGTGATTATAATGATAGTATACATATTTAATCGATTATTTATGAAGAAAAACATTTTAAGCCTAATTTTAATAATGATAATAAGTTCATATACTCCTGCAAACGCTGTTGTTGTAATTGAGGAAACGGGTGAGTTTGAAAATCCTGTTATTATTGATTATAGCCTTGATGGTGAAGTTAATCAAAAAGAAACTAAAATTGATAAAATTATTGAGGGAACAATTGAATCAAGCTTAGTTAATGAAATAAAACACGAATTAAAACCTGTGTTTTTAGAAAAGCGTGTTGATTCAATTTATAACATAAAACCATCAAAACGTGAGTATCAAGGTTCGGTTACAAAAATAGGAAGTGAGCCATTTCATTTGAAGGTACCTGCTTTTAATGTTGACGGTAAGTTTATAAAAAATGTTGACTTGGGTTTTGGCTATCAGGGGAATTTGGCTTATGACTGGAGAATTGATAAACAATTTTCGTTTTATGATGCGCCTGATACCTGGGTTTCAACTGTTATAAACTTTCAGGATAATAAGACATCATTTACATTTTCAATGGACCCTGTGCCTGAATCAAGCGACGATAATTATTTTGTTGATGCCATTTCAAATTTTTATTTGCGGCATAATATAAACAAAAACCAATCAATAACACTTGGCAGGACACGAAGCGGTGTTGGTTTTGAAGGTAAACTGTCAAAATTAAACCAGCTTTTTATTGACAAGGCTCAAATTGGTGACTGGTATAGTGATGTTCGCTCAGTTGGTGTGGTTAACGATGGCAGTTACAAATATTTTGACTATCAAATAGGTGTGTTTAATTCAAACCGTCAATTTCTTCATAGTTACGATGGATTAGATTTTAATACCTGGCTTAGCTTCAAGCCATTTGCAGGGAAAGAAGAAAAATATGGCAATCTCGTTATGGGAACTGGGGTTAATGCCGGTAAAAATCAAACAAATTATGCAACGTATGGAACTTATATTGGGTATTCTTATAAAAAATTTCTTGCTAATTTTGAATGTGCTGTAGCTGACAAGTCAAACGGTGAAACTTTTTTAAACACAGATTCATATGGTTTATACACGACTTTAGGTTATAACCTTACTGACAAACTTCAATTTGTAACTCGTTATGATTTTTTTGACCCAAATAGCAAAATAAGCAATGATTCAATTGTTAAATATTCAGCCGGTTTAAACTATTATTTCCACAAGCAGCATTTAAAATTTAGTTTAAACTACGTCTTTGAAAACCACGAAAGTGAAGAAGATATAAGTAAAATACTATTTTTAACCCAGTTTGCTTTATAACTTTTCTAAAATTACTTTAGGATTTTATATAGCAGTTTACACTAAGTGGTATTAAAATGTAATGATGAACTCATTACTCTACAAGAGAACCCCCTCCCTTGCATGACTCAACCTATGGCTTCACCTACAAGAGGAGCTGTCAGCATCTGGTCAAAGTGAAATGGAAACATTCAACGAAAAGATGTTTAATGTCTATATTCAACAAAGTGGAGTGAATGCAACATTTGCGACCCATTCGCAGACGCGAACAATTATTACTTATTGAGACAATGTCAAAGCCAAGTCTGTTTGAGCGCACTTAGTACGCCAGTTACGCAGGCTTGGGTCGAAATTAATAAGAATGTAAGCGGCAAGTCGGGTTGCGGTTTTGGGCACTTTGTCCACACAAAGTGCCTCCTATAAGATAATTATGAATATGACAGCATCCAATAACGGCAAGATCCTGAACAAAACAAAATCTAAACAAAAAGTCTTACTTGCAAGTAAGACTTTTTAATTTTAATATTTACATATTTATTTTTATTTAGCTTCTTCAATTACACGGTTTAAAGCCTCCAAAGCATCGTTTGGCAATTTATCAAGTCCAGCTTTTTCAGTTTCACGTGAAGCTATAAAGTTAATTCTATCCTGCATACGTTTAATGAATTGTTCTTTGTATTCGTTATTGTTAAACGATGTATCAAATCCATCAATGTGCATAATTTGAATATCTGAAAAGTTTTCCCATTTTTCAAATTTAGCATTACCTTCAACAATAGCTTCAAGTATGCCTAAAGTGTGCTTAGGTTCAACTTTTTTACCCATAAATTCACCTGTGTTTAAGATATAGCAATCAACACCGTCTTCAATCAACTGCTTAAACCGGGTATAATCCATTTCCAAAGGATAAACACGGAATGGATTAGCATACGGTTCAACAACTAAAGCATTTGGGTCAACACCTTTTGCAAGACGTTCAGCTGTAGTTCTTTTTGTGGCAAGTGTAGCACCCATAGCTGAACCAAGTGATGCACCTGATAACTTTAATACAGGTGGAATTGTTGGATCTTTCATTAACCAGAATATAGCATCAATAGGCTCATTAATACGGTCAACACGGTTTGGTGACCATAACTTTGACTTAACAGCCCGTCCGTTACCGTTTCTTATATCTTCTGTTATAGACAATAATTTGCCGTCTTTTGTTTGTATTACACCATTATTTTGTTGGGTTAAAATATATTTATTGTCTTCACATCCAATAGGATAATCCTGTGTTTTGTCAAAATAAGCAGGCTCTAGCGCTATTGTGTATTTATCACGCACATTAATTATAAATGCATCATCGTGAAGCACTGTTATATCGTATTTATTGTTGTGTTTTGCATGCGTTATTGTAGATTTTCCTGAACCTGAAAGTCCAAATACAGCAGCCTGGAATGATTTTTGAGGAAGATTATAACGTTTCATACCGCCATGGCAAGATGCATAACCGTTTCTTGCTGCACAACCCCAAGCAAGAGTCAATGTTCCCTTTTTATGTTCACCAAAATATCTCATACCCAAAATAGCAGCACAATTATGCTGAGGGTCAAAGAAAGTTAAACCGTATGGAAAATCAGGATGTGACCAATCTGGATCTGAAAAAATAAAAATGTCACCTTCAGGTAATTCACGGGATTTTTGATACATTTTTGCATATTCTTCATTTATATACTGGAAGTTTAACATCCAGGAATACATAATATTTTCAAAGCCTTCTGGTATAAGCAAATGAGCTTTTACCATAAAGTCTTCATCAAGTCCTACATAGGCTTGTGTGCGATACATAAGCTTATCACGAGTTTGATAAACAGCTTCACGAATAATAGGCAACAATGTTGGTAAATCACAATTTGGTTCGCCAACTATTTTCCTGGCTGCAGCGCAGCGGCCTACAACAGTACCATCGTTAAATAGCAATTGATTAGCATTTTGCGGCAATCCTATTTTTTCAGGCTCAAAAACAGGCATTCCTGTAAGTTCAACTGTTCCAGGGCTTTCTTTTGCAAGCTTATAAGCTTCTGAGACTGATTTTACCTCTTCAACGTTATTTGCGTAAAAAGGTGCTGTAATTGTTGCTTTTGCACTTGAATAAAGCTTCTTCAATTCTTCACTTGACTCGAAAAATTCTTTTGTTGCCATACTTTTCTCTCCTAAATTAAATAATAAATAAGTGTTATATTAACAATATTTTTAAATATATTACACTATTTTTGAAAAAATTACCAGCTTTATTTTTAAGCGGTTTGAATTTGTTTAGAATTTTTTAAATAAAACTCCCTTGCTTGCTGGTTAAATTCCCTTTGTTGTTTTAATTTTTTACGGAAATCATCAAGTTTTTTAAATACAAAATTTAAAGCATAACCGGATAATGTCCCAATAGCAAGTGATTTTATTGCATTATCCATTTTCGCAGCAGATATAAAGCTTACTCCTAGCCCAGCAAATAACGGAAGCCCAACTGTCAAAGTTTTTGATGTCCTTTCTTCTTTATCTTTTGATTTACACAAATTATAACCAAAACCAGCAGCAGGAATAAGGAAAAATAATGTGTCACTTGTTGCAGAGCCAACTGATAATTCAATAAATTTTTCGTACAAAAGCTGGCTTTCTGTGTTTACTGTTTTTGACAAACTATTATTAGCATTAATTACGTTTTTAGCAAGTTTTTTATATTCTTTTGAATCTTTACCCATTACAGTTGCAAGTTCTTCAAGTTGGAGTTTTAAACCTTTATCAATAACACTATATTTATCCATAACAATATCACTCAATTCTTTTTTCTTATTAAATATCTCTGGCAAATTAAAACTTATATATTTTTTATCTTTACCAAAAAACATGGAGTGTTTATCTATGTATCCTCTAATACCATCACCTTTTTTATAATTAAAAATATAGTCACGAACGATTTTTTTAGCACATTCAAGTTTTTCTCTGGCGCCATTGAATCTTTTATTTCGATTGATTTGTGAAAAACCCTCTTGAAATGAAGAATTTATTGATTTTAAAGATTTCAAAAGTGTTTCTTTTTTTGAAGAGTCAATTTTTTTTGATTTAGCTAAATTTTCAATAGTTTTTTCAAGCTCTAAATAAGCTTGTGAAAACTTATTTCCAGATTTTGCATACATTGAATCAATGGTGTCAATTGATAATTTTTGATAAAAACTTTTTAGCCAGTTGGTTACTTTTGAAAGATGTAATTTGTCACTGGTTTGTTCGATAGCAATATCCCGAACAGCAATAGGATTGTTCATCCACGGACTTATAGAATCATTCACTTTTGTAAGTATATTTGTAGTTTTTTCGGTAACTTTATTTTTAAACTTTGTCCAATAACTTAAGAATTTTTTGTTTGAATAATCAAGATTAATTTTTTTAGATTCTTTATTTAAAATATCAACTTTAGCTTTAAAATTTCCTTTACCTAAAAAAAGCAAAAATCCTAACCCCAACAAAACTGTGGAGCCAAGCCCGAGACCAAGACCTATTCCTATTTTTTTTCTTAAACTTAATTTGTTTTGTACATCGCCAATTTGTATTTCATCATTTTGTTGATGAAAATTATAAATATTATTATCAATTGTCAATTGATTATCGTTTTTATCTTTATTACGATTAAATATTGACGATTGTTCGTTAAATTGAGGATTATAATTTATTTGTCCGTTGTAATTTAACATTTTTCACACATTTTATACTCAATTATATAAAAAATATGAAGCAATAAAAATTGCTTAAATGTTAAGTTTTTTAAATATTATAAAATTTACAAAATTTTATAAATTTCGTTCAAATCAATTTTTAAAACACGACATATATTAATGATTATTGTTATTGATGGATTGACTTTTGCTCGCTCAATAGCACTTAAATATTTTTGAGAAATACCTGAAAGTTCAGCTAATTTATCTTGATTTAAATTATTTTTTATACGTTGCAATTTTATATTTATTGCAATTTTTGACAAAATATTATCTTTATCCATAAAAATATAATATAATACTTGACATTACTATTCTATCCATGATAGTATATAAATTAAGTACAATACTACTTAAAAATTTGTAAACAAAAGCCCGAATTTTAATATTTAACAAAATCGGGCTTTTCATTTATATTAAGTTTATTATTTTAAACAATATTTTCGCGTATAGCTTTTACAGCAGCCTGAACTCTATCTTCAACACACAATTTTTGAAGTATTGAACAAACATGCGCTTTTGCAGTGTGAACGGAAACAATAAGTTCATTTGCTATTTCAGTGTTGCTTTTACCATCGACAAGATGTTTAAGAACCTCTAATTCACGTTCTGTTAACTGTGCTTTGATGCTATCATAACTAGGTTTAGTTGATAAATTTGTATTTTCAGGTTTGGGAAATGCTTTTAAAGCAGCATTACGAACTTTAGGTGATAAAAAACAAGCACCTTTATAAACATTTTTTATGGTATCAGCTAATAAATCAGGCGTAATATCTTTTAAACAATATCCTGAAGCTCCGCAACCTAAAGCAGCTGTGATTTCTTCATCGCGCTCATGTGATGTGAGCATAATTACTTCACATTGAGGCATAATTTCTTTAATTTTTGAAGTTGCCTCCAGTCCATTCATTCCGGGTAATCCTAAATCCATAAGAACGACGTCAGGTTTAAGCATTTTTATTTTTTCAATAGCTTCTTCTCCGCTTTGCGCTTCGCCAATTACAGATATTCCGTCAAATTCGTTTAAAACGGACCTTAAACCTACACGGGTAAGTTTGTAATCTTCAACTATAATTAACGAAATATCTTTTTGTTGCGTTTCAATGACCGTACATGTTTCTTTCATTTTTTTTAACTCCCTATCTGATAACTTTGTGCTAACTGTCCTATTTTATATTTTTAGATACAATAAAGATATCCGACATGTGGATATTGAAAAAGTTCCGGTTGGGTAATAGATTAAAATGTAAAAATATTTAATTATTTACTTTTATAGAAAGTAAAAAAATATAAATTTTTGTAAATTCTGTGTTTGCAAAAAATAATATTTATAGTATAGTATAAATTATAAGTAAAGAAAGTTTTTCCAAAATAGAATATAGATAAAATATGTATTCTATATTTTGGGATGTTGAAAATAAGTCTAAAAGAAGGTATACTATGGGAATTAAAGGTAAAAATGACAAGATGGTTGTATTAGCTTGTGAAGATTGTAAAGAGCGTAATTATACAACAACAAAAAATAAGAAAACCAATAAAGAACGTTTGGAATTAAAAAAATATTGTCCGCGTTGTAAGGCACATACAAGTCATAAAGAAACAAAGTAAGCATTTTATAGATGAAAATATACGCGCCTTTAGTTCAGTTGGTAGAACGTCGGTCTCCAAAACCGGATGTCAAGGGTTCAAGTCCTTTAGGGCGCGTTTTTCAAAATAATTAAAGGATAAATAATGGGAAATATAGCTAAATTTGAGAAAAAGAACGATAATTTTGTTTCACAAATGAAATCTTATTTTAAGGGTGTAAAGATTGAATGGGGAAAAATTACCTGGCCTGAAAAAAAACAGGTTTTTGTTGAAACATTATATGTAATTGTGATTGTATTTGTATTCACATTATTTATCTTGATACTGGATTTAATATATAAAGGTGCTTTTAGCTTTTTAAAAATAAATTAGGAAATGGGTTTTGGAATATGTCAACAAATAATAGCGAAAATAATAAAGAAGTAATAGTAAAAAAAGCTGATCGTGAAATTGAATTTGACGAAGATTTAGGCAAATATAAAAGTGTTGAGGTAAAATCGACGACACCTAAAGTGCAGAAGAAAAAAACGTCAGATAATTCGCTAAACGGTTCAAAAGAACCCCAAAAACGCTGGTATGTTGTCCATGTTTATTCAGGTCATGAAAATAAAGTTAAAGTAAACTTGGAAAAACGTATTGAATATATGAATATGGGTGAAAAAATATTCCGTATAGAAGTTCCGCAAAAAGCAGTGACCAAAGTTCGCGACGGTAAAAAACATGATGTTGAAGAAAAAATATTCCCAGGTTATGTGCTTGTCGAAATGATTATGGACGATGATTCTTGGTATGTTGTTCGACATACAGCAGGTGTTACAAAATTTGTTGGGTCGTCAAAGCGTCCTATTCCTGCCCGTGAAAGTGAGATTAAGAAAATCATTCAAAGAACTCAATCACAAACTGTTAAAGTTGAATTGGATGTTAAAGTAGGCGACCAGGTTCGTATAGTTTCAGGTCCATTTGCCGACTTTATTGGTGATATTACTGATGTTTATCCTGACAAAGCAAAATTGAGAGCAAGTGTTTCTATCTTTGGGCGTGAAACACCTGTTGAGTTAGAATATAAACAAATTCAAAAAGTATAATTTAAATATATTATTTTAGTAAATAAACGTGGAAGGCTTTAAGTTTATTGCCGTTATTACCACGAAAGGAGACAAAAAAATGGCAAAAAAAGTAGTAGGCAAAATTAAATTACAAATCCAAGCCGGAAAAGCAAATCCGTCACCTCCTGTTGGTCCTGCATTAGGTCAACACGGCGTTAACATAATGGAATTTTGTAAACAATTTAATGCAAAAACTGAATCTCAAGCAGGATATATAATACCTGTTGTTATTGATGTATATGAAGATAGAAGTTTTTCTTTTGTTACAAAATCACCACCGGCTGCTGTTTTAATAAAAAAAGCAATAGGGCTTGAAAAAGGCTCGGCTGTTCCAAACAAAACAAAAGTTGGACAAATTACTAAAGCACAATTAGAAGAAATAGCAAAAGTTAAAATGGATGATTTAAATGCAACTACCATGGAAGCTGCTGTTGAGATGATTAAAGGCTCAGCACGGGCAATGGGAGTTACTGTAGTAGAATAATTGTGGGAGTTTTTTAGAAAAAACGTTATCACCACGAAAGGAGATATTTTATTATGTCAAAATTGACTAAAAAACAGAAAAAAATACAAGAACTTATGGTGAATTTTAATCAACCTGTTGGTGCCTGTGATGCTATAAAAAAGCTTAAAGAAGTATCAAAAGAAATAGCAAAATTCAATGAAACCGTTGAATGCCATATGCGTTTGGGTATTGATGTAAAACATGCTGACCAGCAAGTCCGTTCAACAACTGTATTACCTGCAGGATTAGGTAAAACTGTTCGTGTTTGTGTTATTGCCAAAGGTAATAAAGTTCAGGAAGCTATTGATGCAGGTGCTGATTTTGCAGGTACCGAGGATATTATTGATAAAATTTCAGGCGGTTGGTTTGATTTTGATACTTTGATTGCAACACCTGATTGTATGGGTATGTTAGGTAAATTAGGTCGTGTTTTAGGTCCTAAAGGTTTAATGCCAAACCCCAAAACAGGTACTGTTACTTTGGAAGTCGGCAAAGCTGTTAAAGATGCTAAAGCTGGTAAAGTTGAATTCCGTGCTGATAAGCAAGGTATGATTCATGTACCTATTGGTAAAATTGAATTTTCAGAAGAAGATTTAGTTAAAAACTATGCTACACTTGCTGATGCTATTTTAAAAGCCAAACCATCTGCAGCCAAGGGCGTTTATATTAAATCTGCTTTCTTGACAACAACTATGGGACCAAGTATTAAACTGGATTCTAAAAATATAGCATCAGAAGTTAAAGAACTTATAGTATAATAATTAAATAGATATATTGTTTTTCATAGCCGTTCAGTTTTTTATTGGACGGCATTTTTTTCGAAAATTTCACCTAACATATAAAATGAACCGCATATAACAGTTATTTTGTCCAGATTTTCGTTATTTAATATATCTAAAACCATGTTTTTGTTTATTATTTTCGTTTTGTTATTTATAAGCTTTTCTATATCGCACGGATTGACTGCATTAAGACAGTTAAACTCGTATAAAAACACGTCATCATTTTTGTGGAATAATATTTTTACAATTTTTTGATATTCCTTTGTGTTTAACGAACCGTATATGAATTGTATTTTTCTATTTTTAAAATAAAAATCAAGGCTTTTTCTCAATTTGATTGCAGCATCTAAATTATGTGCGCCATCTAAAATAATATTTTTGTTTATTATATGGAAACGGTAGTCCCATTTGACATTTTTTAAACTTTTTTCAATTATTTTATTAAAATCAAAATTTATATTTTTTAAAAAACTGGTTTGGAGAAACTTAAAAGCATTTATAGCTAAATTAAGGTTTTCTTTCTGCCATAATCCATATAGGTTAAATTCATATTCAATAAAGTTAATAATTGCATAATTTTTATTATTCTTAAAATTTATTTTTATATCGTTATTAAATGATATAATGTTTGAATTATGTTCTTTTGCAGCTTTTTTAATAACTTCATAACCTTTATTTTGTTTTGATACAACAAGAGGAACATTATTTTTTATAATACCAGCTTTTTCATAAGCTATTTTATAAATTGTATCACCAAGACGATCTTTATGGTCAATAGATATTGATGTAATTATTGTTAAAAGCGGATTTTTTACAACATTTGTAGCATCAAAACGTCCACCAAGCCCTGTTTCAAGTATAACTACATCAACGTTATTGTCTTTAAAATGTAAAAAGGCTGCAATTGTCAATATTTCAAATTCTGTTAGATGAATGTTATTTGTTTTTGCTTTTCTTTCAATTTTAAAAATCAAATTGCTTAAATCGTTTTCGCTTATATCAATACTATTTATTTTAATACGTTCACAATAAGATAAAATATGTGGTGAAGTATAAAGTCCTACATTTAAACCGACATTTTTTAATAACTCACACAATATCGCACAAGTTGAGCCTTTGCCATTTGTTCCTGCAATATGGATTATTTTTAAATCTTCTTGAGGATTGTTGAATAATTTAAGAACTCTTTTTATTCTACTTAGACCAAGCTCAATATAGAATTTACCATTTTTATTTAATATATTTATTGCTTCTTCAAAAGTTTTTTCCATAATAATTTATGTCTTTTTGATAATGTTCCTTTGGTAATGCTTGAATTATAAATTCACACAGTCTTTCAATAGGGTCATATTATAATTTGTTAACATAATTGTCAAGTATTTTGTAAAAGAAGGCAAAAATGTCAATTAAATTCAAAATTAATAAATACATAGATTATTAAGTATTTCGGGTTTAACCATCTTTCCTAGCCAGAAAGGGTAATGTCTTAGCTGATAAGGTTAAATATATAATAAACATTTCGGGAATATTTAAATCATAATATTTAAAATAATATAAGTTTGTAAAAAATAATATATAGTAGTGAATCATAAAAGAGGAGTAACTATGGATAAAATAATAACATCACAGGTTTGTGAACTTAGCAGACTTGAAAATCTTTTTATTCAACTTACTTATGCAAACTGTAATTTAAGATGCAAACATTGTTATATTACCCCGCATAAAAAGTTGGAAAAATCGGATTTTATATCGCTTGATTTAATAAAAAACACAATATACACAAATGCAACAAAGTCTGTTGAAAATATTTATTTAACAGGCGGTGAACCTTTAATGCATCCTCAATTTAATAGTATACTAAGAATGTGTCTTAAAAGAACCAACACAACAATTATTACTAACGGAATTAATATTAATGATAAAAAAGCACGTTTTTTTGCAAAAGTAGAAGACGAATTTGAAAACTCAAATTTATATTTTAAAATAGGTATCGAGCATTATGATGAATTTAAAGTTGATGATTTAAAAGGACGTGGAACTTTTCGTAAAAGTATAAATGCAGTCATAAGTCTTTTAAAATACGACTTTTCACCAATAATTTTATGTACAAATTATTATAATGAAAAAGAAGAAAGTTTAATTGAAGGATTTAGTCAAATTTTAGCTAGATATAATGCTTATTTGCCTAAACAAAATATTAAAATAATTCCATATTATGATAAAACAAACAAAACAGATGAATTATTCGAAATAAATCATAATATAAGTGATATAGACTGTAGAACCAGCCGAATACTTACATCAAAAGGGGTATATTCTTGTAACTTCCTTGCAAATGATTATCGAGGAAGAAGTGGCCCAGATTTAAATGAATTTTCAGCAAAAACATATTTGGAAGCTCCATGCTGCAATCTTTGCTTGAAAGAAAATAAAAAATTTTTTACTGATTAAATAATTTTTTGTAAAAAATTTGTCCATGATTGTTTATTTGTAATATAATAAAATAGTTATGAATGAAAAATGTCAAATTTTTTGTGATTTTGATGGCACAATAACAAAAGAAGATACAATCGGAAAATTTTTAAGACTTTTTGCACATGATAAATGGCTTGAAATTGAAAAACAATGGAAAGATGGTAAAATCGGTTCAAGAGATTGTATGGCAGAACAGCTTGCACTTGTTAAAGATGTTTCGGATAATGATCTAAAAAATTTTTATTATAATATTGAAATTGATGAATCATTTATTGGTTTTTATAATGATTTAAAAAAAAGGAATATTCAATTTACAATTGTAAGCGATGGATTTGACATTTTCATAAATAATGTTTTAAGAAAATATGACCTTCAGGATATTAAAATTATATCAAATAAGCTTGAAATAAAAGATGGCAAGTTTATTCCTATATATGATGATAAATATAAATCGTGTAAAAGAAAATCAGGCGTATGTAAATGCAAAGCTGTTGAAGAAGAATCTTGTAATTATAATTATCTAATATATATTGGGGATGGGTTGTCAGATACATGTGTTTCAGGTAAAATGAATAAAATATATGCTAAAAATTATCTGGCACAATATTTAAGTTCAAAAAATATTCCATATGTTAAATTTAATAATTTTGAAGAGATAAAAATATAAAATTATATTATAATGCTTTAGAACAACGAAGGGACGAGGTACAAAAAATGGCAGTAAAAGAAGACATAAAAAGACTAACAGATGATGAAATACGTGAACTTGACAGCGTTTATTGTTCTTGGGGAGATACGGCACATTATAGCGAAGAACCCAAAATATTTTCATCCTGCGAAGGTTCTTATATGTATGACAGCAAGGATACGCCATATTTAGACCTTCAGATGTGGTATGCTTCTTGTAATTTAGGTTATAAAAATAAACGTGTAAGTGATGCTGTTATTGACCAGATAAATACAATGCCTGGCATTGCTCCTAAATTTATATATAATTATAAAGCCATGCTTTCAGAAAAGATAGCAAAAGGCATGAAAAAAAGATTTGGAGAGAAAGGTCGCGTTCATTTTAACGTTGGTGGTGCTCAGGCTATTGAGGATGCTATAAAAGTTTTGAGAAATTATACTCATAAAAACCGTCAGTTTGCATTTATGGGCGGATATCACGGTCGTACAATAGGTGCTTCTTGCATTACATCAAGTTATCGTTATCGTGAATCATATGGTCATTTTGGTGATAGAGCGCATTTTGTTCCTTTCCCTTACTGTTTTCGTTGCCACTATGGAAAAAAATGTGAAGACTGTAATTTCTATTGTGTAAAGCAGTTTGCTAAAAACTTTGAAAGTGAATATAACTCTTTTTATGACAAAAAAACAGGTGATTGTGAATATGGAGCATTTATCTGTGAACCATTGCTTGGTACAGGTGGATATGTTGTACCGCCAAAGGGATATTTTAAAGAATTAAAAAAAGTTTTAGATGAATTTAATATAGTATTGGCAGTTGATGAAATACAAATGGGACTTTATCGGACAGGAAAACTCTGGGCGATTGAGCATTTTGGTGTGACACCCGATTTAATTACATTTGGAAAGTCTTTGACAAACGGTTTAAATCCCCTTGCAGGATTGTGGGCTAAAGAAAAGTTGATAGCTCCTAATGTATTTCCACCAGGAAGGGCACATTCAACTTATTCTTCAAATCCTTTAGGAACAAGAGCAGGATATGAAGTTATGTCTATTATGGAAGAGGAAGACTTTGAAACAAGTGTTACAAACAAAGGTAAACTTTTCTTGGAGGGACTTAAATCCTTAAAATCAAAATATTCAGTTATTGGTGATGTTGATGGTTTAGGACTTGCTTTAAGGATGGAAATAACTCAAACTGACGGTTTTACTCCAAATCGTGAGTTATGTGACAATCTTCAGGAAGAAGGTCTAAAAGGTGATTTAACTTATAAAGGTAAAAAATGCGGACTTGTTCTTAATAATGGTGGATATTATAAAAATGTAATCACATTCGTGCCTTCATTATATATAACTGAGGATGAGATAAATATGGCAATTGAACTTTTGGACCAATTATTTACGAGGTTTGAGAAATAATTGTGAAAAGTTCACCTGATTTAGACTTTGAATTTATTGATGAAAATAATCAATATAAAAATGCTATATTGCTTTTTCATGGATTAACAGGCAGTACTTTTGAAATGAAAAAATACGCGCAACATTTATATGCTAATGGATATGATGTTTATGCATATTGTCTTCCAGGACATGGCGAGGATACTTACAATATAAGGTCAGTCAGTTATATTGATTGGATTGAATTTGCTCAGTCAAAATTTATACAGCTAAAAACTAAATATCAAAATGTCTTTCTTGGCGGTTTATGTTTGGGTGCTGTTTTGGCTCTTATTTTAGGACAAAAGTTTAAATCTGAAGTTTGTGGTATAATTTCTCTATCAACAACTTTGTATTTAGATGGCTGGACAATGCCCTGGTATAACTTTATGATGCCTTTGGGCTTATATACTTTAATTCGCTATTATTATACATTTCCTGAACGTGAACCATATGGTATAAAAAATATAAAAAAACGAAGAAGTATTCAAAAAATAATGGGCAAAAATTCAATAGCTATGGATAATTATCCCCTAAGTTGTGTTTACGAACTTTTGAAATTATCCAAAATAGCGCGTAAGAATATCAATGAAGTGATCTCTCCTATTTTGATTATGCACTCAAATGATGACGATTTAACA
>OIGD01002447.1_pt1 | contig 14340 bp, 14 predicted proteins | sample 1582211 | NCBI WGS metagenome assembly OIGD01 (sample SAMN04414078, study PRJEB24778) | human gut metagenome | material: faecal | host: Homo sapiens
TGGAGCAACAGAAGATCCTTATCCAGCAACAGATCAGAGAGGAACAGGACAAGAAAAAAACTGATGACAGCCGTATCAAGGAGTGGCAGGAACAAATCGAGGAAATCAACGACGTTATAGCAGAAAACAAGGAGAAGGCCAAAGATGCCATCTTCGGGGAAAACCTGAAATCCGCCATTGACAACTTCGCTAACGCACAAGCCGAAGCATGGGCTTCCGGTGAAGACCGGGCAGAATCGGCGAAAGATACCGTCAAGAAGATGATGCGCCAGATGGTCACAGAATCCATCAAGGCTGCAACGGAATCTTCCGGTGCAATGGAGAAGATTCGTGACAAGCTGAAGGAGTTCTATGCCGACAATGTCCTTTCCGGCTGGGAACAGGATTATATCTATAATATGGCGGAAGAACTGCAAAAGGAGATTGACAGGCAGTTCGGTTGGGCTGATAGCCTGATGAAAGATAAGGTGGAAGAGCCGGAGAAAGAAGAAGATATATCCGAAAACTCCCTGAAAGGCGCGTATGCCAAAGCCTCGCAGGAGAGCATCGACCTGTTGGCTGGACAGACCGGGGCCGTCCGTATCCTGCTGGAAGATATCCGTGGCGGTATGCAACCGATCCGTGAACAAATGAGGCTGATCTATGATATGCAATCCAGAGGTTGGGAAGATGTGAAGGCCATCCGCGAACTATCAGATAAAGTGGAAAAGAATACCGATCGGATCGCCGAGAATACGAGAGAGATCAAAGAGGTTGCCGGTAAGATATCGGAAAACACTAGAGGCACGGTTGATGCCCTGGAAGGTACTATTAACGTAAAAGTAAAAATGTAACATGATGGACAAAGAGTTTTTTGAGATCGCAAACCGGTTAGGTGCCTGTAGGTTGTTGCATGGCACGGAAAACAAAGAAGAGCTTATGCGCCTTCTGCTGACGCCGCAGGGTACGGAGTTCTGCACGAAGAATAATTTCCCGTCTATGGAACAATTACGGGAGTTCCGGGGCAAGAAGGCCGAAAGCATGGGTATCTATATCGAGACGGACGTGAAACTGACGAATCCGGTGAAGGTATTCTTGGCCGGTTCCAAGGCAATCCTTCATTTTGATACGATCGGCCGCTACAACGTGATCCTGATGCACGGGGCGGAAGCCGAGATCCATGCGAGTAACTATGCCGTGGTGTTCGTAAAGAACGCTGGCGGTAAGGTAATAACTCATAAAGACCATACAGCACGTGTATTATGACAATAGATGGAAAAGACGTATATACTGAATGGGGATGTAAATTATTGGAAGGTTCTTTTGATGATCTTCTGAAATACCCCAAACGTAAGGCAGTCAAATATAACAACTGGGCGGAAGCCGACGGAATCGATCCCGATCTCTCGGTTGTGGAGTTCGAACCTAAGACCGTCAAGTTGAAATTCCTCATGAAGGCAGAAACGCTTGAGCAGTTCTGGTCTGGGTATAGAAAGTTTGTTGCTGATCTGTCCGCACCGGGCTATCGGGAATTCAATCTTATTGCCGGTATGACCAACCGCTTACGATTCAATGCCGGCTCTTCTCACGAACAGCCTGTGCCATTTAATGCAGGGGAGAACGTATCTGTGTTTGAACTTTCTTTTGTCGAGGACAATCATGCCATTTATCCGGCAACTCCGGCCGGCGGTATCGGGCTTCGCGGGCAGTATGCGATTAATGGGATAGACTTTGCAGACTTCGGTATAGGATCGGACGATAACCAGGAGGACATCTTGAAATATCCTGCGGTTAAGGCGCCGTTCACCGATGGCCGTACGGTAGACCTTTCGACAATCAAAACCCTGCATCGGGAAATAAAACTGTCCCTTTGGATGTTGGCCGGCAGTGTGGAAGAGTTTCTGAATAACTATCGGGCATTCTTTAGCCAGATATCCGGTGTAGGAAATCAGGAATTATATATTAAGACATTGGATGGTATCATTCAGGTGTACTATACGGATTGCCCGTCCTTTTCTGTGGAAGTCTGGCTGGAGAACCGGATAGGGGCAAGATTCACTATTTCTGTTGTTGCTCCCGTAGTGAGTTGGATAGATGCCGGCGGTGATGTTCGTTACCGTGTGCTGAAGGATCCGGATTTGGGGTTATTGGCAGACGAGCAAGGTAGAATAATAGTTTTCAATTGATATGGCAGAAGAATTTGAAATAATCAGGGCTAATTTGCTTCCGGCAGCCGGAACAATAACCGATAATGATATGATCCTGATCATTCAGGGTGGGAGACCTAAGCGTGCTTTGCCCTCTGCAATGAAAGGTAAACAGGGCGATCCCGGCCTTAGTGCGTTTTTAGGGATAAACGATAAATACATCCTTTGGAAACAAGGAGCTAATGGTGCTTGGCAGAATCTGTTGGAAATTGAGAAAATTCGTGGGCCGAAAGGAGAGAAGCCGGTTTTTCGAAAGTTGAACGGTACGCTTCAAATGAAATACGAAGGTGAGCCGGATAGTGCATACGTGGATATTTTCGACCGTGAAGAATTGAAAATGAAGTTTTCCGATCTGACGCCAGCAGAAGTGGATCAATTGAAACTGCATTTTTCTGATCTGACAGAGACTGATAAGGCCGAACTTATGAAGCCGGCAACGGATGCGGCAAAAGAGGTTCGTGAACAGATGTCCCAAATTAAGGAGGAAGCTAATACTGCTATATCGAATGTAAACACCGCAAAAGTGAGCGCAGAGGCGGCAACCAAGGCTGCAAATGATGCCGCAGCTTTAGCAAATGCCGCAGCTGGTCAAGCAACTCAATCTGCCGGAGATGCTGATGCAGCGACCAAATTGGCTGTTGCTGCCGCTGCATTGGCGGAGGAAAAAGCCGGTATAGCCAATACCGCAGCCGAGAATGCCGATACCGCAGCAGCTTCAGCCAATATGGCAAAGGAAGAAGCAGATAAAGCAACTGTTGAAGCCAATATAGCCGCAGGAAAGGCTGACACAGCAACATTAAATGCCAATACCGCAACGGATAAAGCGAATGAAGCAGCATCCTCGGCTACAACTGCCGCTGAAAATGCTAATGCGGCTGTAGAGCGTGCGGATGATACCATAGCTTCTGCCGAGACTGCTACAAAATCGGCGACGGATGCAGCTTTGGCCGCAAACACGGCAAAAGAAAATGCAGACAAGGCGGCAAATCCAGCCAATGTTGCCGCTACTCTGGCCAATGAAAAGGCAGGGCTGGCGGATACGGCTGCTTTGGCTGCTAATGCAGCAAAGGAAGATACCATAGTCGCAACCGGCAAGGCCAACACAGCCGCCGACCGCGCCAATCGTGCAGCCGAAGCCGCCGAAGGAGTCATCAGTGGACTACAACCCGACTGGAACGTTACCGATCCTGTCAATAAGAACTACATCAAGAACAAACCGGAGATCCCGACGTTGGAGGCTATCCCGGACGAAAATACATTGAGCTATGTCAATACCGACGGTACAACCATCAACTTTCGTATCGGCGATGAAGTGCGTGTAGCGGAAGATGGCGAATATGTATTCTACCGGCTTTATGATCTTGCCGGGGGAAAAGCCTCGTGGCAGGAATCCGGCAGCGGTACAGCCTTGCCCGGTAATGTTTATCTGACAGGAGCCAATTATTACAATGAATCAGTACGAACGATAAAACAAGGATATTTAAGCAATGAGTAAGAAAGGTGCATTTATTTATCAACAGATCGAACTGACGACGGCTGAATGGGCCGATAACGCAACCGTCTACCCTGCATCAGTCTGGTTATTTGAACGTTTGGAAAACGGTAAATTCAACATGAAGCTGGCTGATGGCGTTCATACGTTTGCCCAGTTGCCGGCCGTCATGCAGGAGGTGAAGGTCACGGTTAAAACGAATGATGCCACGACCTATATCCTGACGATCACGACGGCTGAAGGTAAGTTTGACACCCCGAACCTTCGGGGAAACAATGCTCCGGTTCCTTCGATCGATCCGGCAACGAAGCACTGGAAAATAGGCGACGAAGATACGGGGGTGGTAGCCGAAGGACAGGACGGGGAAAGCTACGACGACACGGAAATCAGGAACGCGCTGACAGCCTTGCAGCAGCAAGTCAACACGCTCGTTTCGGGTGACGCATCGAGTGCCATCGAGTCATTTAACGAGATCATCGCTTTCCTTGCCAACGTAGAGGACACACAGACGTTGCAAGGGATCATCGCCGGGCTGAACCAGAGCATCCTATCCCAGTTACAGAATGACGACCATACGGTCAAGGACGCTGCTTATGTCCATACCGACAATAATTACAGCAATGAAGAGAAAACGAAGGTATCGGACTCTTTGAGGTTGAAAGAGTATGTCGATGTCAGTACCTTAAAGTCACTTCCTTCATCACCGTATAACTTGCGTTTTACCTATTCGAGTACATCTGTGCAGGCGATCAACTTTGCGAATATAGGAAGCGTACCGGAGATGCAGGAATTTTATCTGTCCATTAAGAACAATACCGGATCAACGATTAACCAACCGATCCCAAACGGTTCGGGCTGGCAATCGGAGGAAACAAGCGTTGAACTGCCAGCTGGTAAAGCCACAGGGGTATCGCTGAAAAAAGAACATGGGATAATTGTCGTGAGAGTATAATGAAAGGAGGTGAGAGATGAAGAGAAGGGTGATGATGGGAAAAAATGTTGGTATGCCTGATGATAATACGGTCTTTCTATTAAACTTTGATAAAGAGCCTATTCACGATATGTTGGGAAAATCTGTCTCTAAAGAAGGATCAGTAATTATCCTTTCTAATGGAAGATTCAAGTCCTGTGGCCAGTTTGGAAATGGAGTATTATTGTTGGACCGGTCTTGGTATGCTAATCTTATATCTACAGGGTATTTTACTATTGATTTTTGGATATATCCTAATGAAAGAAATGAATCATTATTATTCGGTTGCACCCAAGCAGGAGACAGTATAAGACAATGTGGAGCACTATTTTTATATACTTATAATGGTTTGGGTATAACCTTTCATGCCGATAATACATCTGAATCCTTTATTCCCACGTACACATATCCAACTTTAAAAAAATGGTCACATATAGCAGTGGTATGTCATAATTGGAATGTTATGATCTTTATCGATGGATATTTGAAAGGGGAAGGTCTTTTGAAAAGTTCTATTCTTCCGAGTTATAGTTTAAGATTAGGAGGACAAAACAGGAGAGATGGTGATCCTCTATATTCTATAAAATCAAAAATAGATGAATTCAGAGTAAGTGATATCGCCCGTTGGACATCAAACTTCACTCCTCCTACTAAACCGTATGTGTAATTTAAAAACGAACAATATCATGCTATACATTCAAAAACAAATAAACTTTTGGCCTATAGAAGAAGTCTTACCTGCTTCCTATAAGACAGGCACAACTCTTGAAGAGTTTGAAGATGGCGCTTATCTCTTGCTTAACGAAGAACAGGAGAAGTATCATAACGACTATCCGGAAGCTTCACCGTTGGAATGCTGGTACATGGCACTGACACCGGAACCACAGCCGACACCGGAAGAACTGCTTTGGCGTGCCCGTGATGCCAAACGGCAGGAAATCTACGACAAAGACATCCATCATTATTATATTGATGAACAGGACGCATACATCTCAAACACCCTGCAAATGAAGGATAAGTGTGGGCGGCAGGAAAAAGTCGAAGTAGGCGGTCATCTGTACGCCTCGAATATCTTAACGGTTGCTCTTGACGAAATAGCTGACTATTCGGAGCAGTGCGCCAAGGTGACAGACGGCTTGCTATCCCGTATCGATGCCGCCCAAACAGCCGAGGAGGTCGAAGCTATCATGGTGGAAGGCTATCCTGAAATGATCCATACAACAACGGCAGCCTTGCAAACTAAGGCAGATAAGGCAATAGCTAAATCCCCGGAAGCGCAGGCAGTGACCTTTGCCCGTGCGATGATGAACAGCGTGTCTCTCACAGCCAGCCAAGCGTTGGAGATGCAGGTCTTATTCCCCATTTGGGGTGAGAAAGATGCAGAGTTTGGCAAGGAAGTTGAAATAGGCTTCCGGCTTCGAGTAGTGGAAGGAGAAAGCGACACTTTGTTTGAAGTGATACAAAAGCACAAGCTGCAAGCCGACTGGAAACCGGGCATAGAAACTGCTTCACTGTATAAGATCGTTGAAGCTGAGCACGCAGGCACGCTTGATGATCCTATTCCATACGTGCAGGGTATGGCATTCGAGAAAGACAAATATTATGAACAATACGGTGTGATCTATCTCTGCATTCTGACAACCGTTACAGGTTATCCGAACGACTTGAAAGACTTGCCCACAATTGTACAGGAGGTAAAGCAATGAAACAGGTTATGTTATTAAAAGTTAAACGGGGCGGGGGTAAAATGCTCTCTAAATAAAGAAGTTACGACCTCTTATCGTAAGAAAGGAGGGCGTAGATGAGACGGTCGATGATGGGACGGAAGAAGTTGCAGTTGTTCACCAAGAGGTTCTATCCTGCCGGGAATTATACCTGGATCGTACCTAAAGGATGTAGGGAGGTTGATGTGTTTCTTGTCGGAGGAGGGGGTGCAGGACATAATGGAAGCGGTGGAGGTGGCGGCTATACTAAAACCTTCAAAAAAGATACATCCGGATGGAGAGACGGTGATGCTATCTCTGTTGCACCGGGTCAGTCAATTCCGATAACAGTTGGGAAAGGAGGAATTGGAGGGTATTCTGAAGTTGCCCCCAACGGTGGATACTCTCAATTCTTAAATTCAAGTTATAGAGCTAATGGCGGAAATGGTGCGGGTAATGGTTATCCAGGCGGAAGTGATGCCGGAGCATATACTGGTGGCAACGGCGGAAGTGGCGGAGCAGGAGATGATTCAGATACGGCTAAAGCGGGTTCTGATGGATCTAACGGAATCGGCAGCCGCAATGAAAATGGCTCTCTCTATCCAGCTGGTTCCCTATATGGCGGAGGAAAGGGTCAAAGGCATACAACCCGCGATTTTGGCGAACCTACTGGGAAACGAAATGCCGGAGGTGGTGGTTCAGACAGAAATATGAATGGGGGCATGGGTGGAGAATCCGATTACGACAAAGGATGCGGAACTGGAAATGGCAATAGAAAAAGTGGCGGTTACGGTGGTGGCGGTTGTGGTACTTACGGTAACGGCGGTGATGGCACTGTCCTGATCCGCTATTGGGCTTACGAAGAATGATCTGCCGTTGAAAAAGATGAAACAAGATATTAACGACTAAAAAATAGGAGATAAAGTCATGAGAAATAATTGTTTACAAATAACGGGGGGGGGGTAAACACCTCTTAACTAAAGTATCTGACCGACTTTCGGCGGAAAGGAGGTTGGTATGATAAGATCGATGATGGGACGGAAGAAAGGTGGTATGGCGATAGAAGGTGCACCTAATGGAGTTTACATTCTAAGGACAGATAATCGGTTATATACAGAAAAGATGTGGAAAAAGGAGTGGAATAGTGATGCTGTGGGAGTTGCATTTATCAGCAATGCCTGCAGATTTGTAATTGCTCCGACAGAAAGTGAAACAGAGCTATGGTGGAATGTTGATGTACCCACTATACCCGGTGTAACAACAACTAATGATTGGGATACAGCTCGGATAGATTATGCAGGCGTAGCTAACTCAACAGCCATGATAAAGGCACTCGGCAGAGAACGGAGCCATGCAGCCGGATGGTGTAACCAATATTTGTTCAAAAATGGGAAAAATGGCTACTTGGGGGCTTGCGGGGAGTGGGATTATGTTGATGGATATCTTACTGATATAGGATATTATATGTCTCTTATAGGAGGAGTTGAGTTGAGCACCTTTTCTTATTGGACCAGTACGCAATACGATGACATAAGCGCTTGGACGTATTTTGTAGGTAATGGATATGCTGATAGCTACGTACAGTATGGTAAAGCCTTGGTTCGTGCTTTTGCGCCTTTATAACCGATCAAAAAACAGCCTCCAGGCTATCACAGATTGGAGGCTGTAAAAAAAGAAAATTAGGGGGACCGAGGGTCTCCGGAAACAAAGTTAAACAATAAAGTTTGAAAATCATGTTATTATTAATTATTTCTTTTTTGGTTATCGCAGTTTATATGGCAGCAGTTTGTATAAAGGCAAAAGGTGTACCGTACTCAATTAGTGCGACGTATTATACTCTTGATCATAAATTGATCTTTGGAGCAAGCATGGCACTGACGGCTATGTTCCTATTCCCGGTCATTTGGGAAATGAGTACAACCTTTACTATGCGGTTGCTGGCGATCGCAGCCTGTATCGGTTTGATTGGTGTCGGTTTGGCTCCTGATTTCAAAGACACTTGGATAAACCGCATTCATTGTGGATCGGCGGCATTGACGTTGCTTTCTTCTCAGCTATGGGTTGGCTGCACGTCTTTCTGGTGGGTTCTTATTCCGGTGTGGCTGGCTTTTATCGTTTACACGGTAATAGACATGAGTAAACGGTTGAGTGGTAATATATGGTAGGACTTTGTATCAACGAAGCCGATGTTCTGGTGTGAGATTGCAGCGTTGTCTACGACTTTTGGCGCGTGTGGACTTGCGCTTTAGAAATCTACCATAAACAGAACATCTGCCTTATATATTAAAACACGACAACCGGTAAAATGTCATATATCCGGTTGCCGTGTTTTTTATTGCCTAAAAATAAGTAGGTTATTTAGCAGTATGGAAATAAAGCGCGGAAATACGATAGTCTGTGATGTCTATCTGAAAGATAACAGTTATACGGTCGAAGAGATCATGGGGGAGGACACTCTTATCCTGAATTTTCTTTCCCGTAATGTGGTAGAGCTTCAGATCAATGACTATATAGACTTTGAAGGGACAAAATACAAGGTCCGGCATAACGAGAAGGTGACGAAAAGGGAGACATCTCTTGGTTGGGAATATACCGTTCAGTTCTATTCAAGTCGGTATGACCTTTTGGATGCAGAGTTTTTCCTTCATGGTACACCGGAGCGGAAAAAGAACTTCGACTATTACACCGGTACCGCCCGTGACTGGCTAACCCTATTTGTCAAAAACATGAACCGTACAGGATCTGGTTGGGTGGCCGGATCCTGTATCGAATCCCGGATGGTTACCCTTTCTTTCAAAGATAAGAAAGTCGGGACGGTACTTGACGAACTCATTAAAGAATTGGATACGGAATACTGGATATCCGGCCAGACAATAAATATCGGCAGGAGGGAGTATTCAAGCAACGGCCTTGTCTTGGCACAGGGCGAAGGAATGGGTTTTACCGAACTGGAAGTGTCTGCTGTTGATGATACGCCACCTGTGACGGTTTTTTATCCATACGGTTCAGATAAGAATCTCGGTCCCGATTATGGTGCTGATTATCTTCTTCTGCCTGATGGCCGGTTCTCTATCGAAAAGAATGTAGAGAAGTACGGCCGGATAGAAAAGTCCATGCAATTCGACCATATCTTTCCGAAAGGAGAGTTTGCCGTAACAGAAAAGATCGACGATTACACTCTGAGAGCTGCCGGTATGGATTTCAATCTTACCGATTGCCTGTTGGACGGGGTGGAAGTGATCGTTACATTCCAGGATGGCGGCTTGGCTGGCTATGACCTTGCAATCGTTGAAGACAGTTGGGACAATGACTTGAAACAGTTCAAACTAAAGCAGAATGACCAGGAAAACGCCTTGAAAGTTCCCGGTGACATTAATTTTTCTGTCGGTGACAAGTTTATCCTTACCGGCCTGAAAATGCCGCAAAGCTATAGGGATAACGCTTCATTACAGCTACAGGAAGAGGCGCAAGCATGGTTGGATGGCAAGTGTGAGAAACGCATCCAGTTACGAGGAAAATGTGATGAAATTGTTTTTCGTTTGCAAAACATCTTTATCGCCTGTGGCCAGATGGTTGGCGTATATTCTGAACAGTTGGATATCGATCGAGAGATTCGTGTTACCAAAATAAAAAGGTATATCGAGAAAGACGGTACACCTTCATACCGGTATGAACTTACCTTGTCCGATTTCCTTGAATCGAATGGTTTTAAGGATCTGGTGGATGATGTGAATAAAGTGCCGGAAGAGATTGAGGATGCGGTTAAGCCGGTTCGGGAACATACGAAACGTTCATGGCGGGACGGGTGGGAAACTTTGGGCATGATGTTTGACCCGGAAGGAGATTATTTCACTGAACTTATCAAGCCGTTGGCCGTGCATACGGCTCAACTTATCGTCGGCACCAATTCCCAGCAGATGGAGCTTATAGGGATGAAGTTTATTCCGAATGCGGACAATGATGCCAACTATTTCAAGAATACGACAGGAAAGTTAGTACACTTTACCGTTAGCGAGGAAATCCGTGAATGGGCTATTCCGGCGGCTTCTTTCCGGCTGAATAATTCGCTTGCCTATTATGTTTATGCCAAATGTCCAAAAGAAGGAACAAATGGCTCAATATATGTCAGTGAACGGCAGATAAAGTTAGAGGATGAAACAGGGTTCTATCATTTCTGGGTAGGGGTGCTCAATACTCCGGAGGATGGCGTACGCTCTTGGCTTCCGAATTATGGATACACTGAGATTGCCGGCCAGACGATCACGACAGGATTGATAAAGGACAAGTTAGCCCGATTGGTGATTGATCTGGTGAATGGGACTATAACCGGACCTGTGATATTCAAATCCGGAACATCCGGTTATAATAACATTTCCGACCGTCCTAACCTTCAACCGTTGTATGATGGGGTAAATGATGCCCTGACGGATGCAGAGAATGCGTCAAATGTAGCCAACAACGCCCAATTGACTGCAAATAACAAGGCAAGGGTATTTTATCAAACGACGGCTCCAACATCGGGTATGCGGACAAATGACTTATGGGTGGATGGGGAGAATATCTATAGATATAGCGGTTCTAAATGGGTTCTTGCCTCAAAATATGACAATACAATAACGGAGATCAATGGCGGACTCATAACTACGGGTGCGATCGCTTTTGGAAGCACAGGTGGAATGTCGGCGTCTGGTACAATCCGTATTTGGTCGGGAGGAACAGCCGGGGCGAAAGGGCAACCACCCACTGATCCGACATTCCGGGTAGAAAGCAACGGAAATGTGGAAAGTAGAGGCAGTATCTATATAGCAAATTCAAATGGAGAAAAACTTGCCGGGTTATCGGGAGGTGGAACTGCCGGAAACTCTGTCCGGATCTGGGCCGGTAATGCAACGCCTGCAAATGCCCCGTTTAAAGTTTATCAAAATGGGGATGCCTACATCGGAGGACTCAGGATGGAGAGTGGAGGATTGTTCTCGGATAATCGCTATTCAGGTGAATCATCGTCGAAGTTCTTTCTTCATTCCTCAGGAAGTAATGCGTTTTTGGGATTTTCATCTTCCGGTAAATGGGCCGGCCTTGGTCTAAATACCTTGCCGTCTACGCTTGGGGGAACAAGTGCTTTGATGCGCCTTGAGTATGCAACTAATCACAACGATATAAATTATGGCGCTGTGATAAATGTTAATGGTGGCTATCGCAACTACGCATTATTTTGCAATGGGGGGTTAAGACTGAATGGTGCGATATCGACCGCAAGATATGTCAGACCGGGGGCAAAGACTAATGCGATTATAAACGATATAGGTTATATGGATACCTATCTCTTTCAACCAACGTCATATATTAACGTTTATCTACCTTCTCGAAATACTGTCTCAAGTAAAATGGGAACTGTTTACAACGATTATGGAGATTCCTGGAGTGAAATCGGTTATAATTCTGTCATATTCATACATGTAATAGTTTCGAGACACGCAACTGATGCGATATGTGTACGACCCGAAGACACAAATACTCCGTTAGTAAATGAAAACGGAGACTCGATAACTCTTGATATGCGTAAAGGCGATTGCGCTACATTCGCATATATTAATCAAACATGGTACTTGTTTAACAAGAACTTTTGACAATAACATCATTAAAATAAAAGTATGGAACTGACATTAAAAGACAGAGTATTAATACTCAACACCGTGTTACCACAGTTTGACACGAGAAAAAACATGGAACTGAAAGTATCGATAGACAGTAAGATAGCGATCTCGGAGGTTGATCAGAAGCGTATCGTTATCAAAGATATGGGAAGCGGGCAAATCAATATAGGGTTTACCGATGCAGCGGCCATAACGGAAACAACAGATATCGTTTTAACAGACGAAGAACTTCAATACCTCAAACAACGTGTTGACTTCATAGATCGCAACGGCATGTTCTCTGAGTTCACGATGCCGACGTATGTCAAAATTTTGGATGAACCGCTAAAAGAGGAGTAACCGGGCGAATAATATAAAAATCCGCCTCCCATCTATCACAGGCCGGAGGCGGAGAAATAACAAACACTGCCTTATGGCAATGAAAAAAACTCGTAACAAAGATGATCAAATAAAACAGAAGGAGGTGTAAAGTGAATGTAGAATTAACTGACATCCTGACAATCATCGGAACATTGGGAGGATTCGAGGCGATAAAATGGGGGATTAGCTTCTATACGAACCGGAAAACGAATGCGCGTATCGAGGATGCCCATGCCGATGTAGAGGAGTTCAAGGCTTTACGTGAGTATAACGAGTTCCTGCAAAAACAGCTATCAGAAAAAGAAGAACGCTTTGTAGAACAAACCGGAAGGCTTCGACAGGTACAGGACGAGCTTTTTACTTTGAAAGAGAGCTATTCGGATGTCAAGCTTGAACTTGCCATGAAAAGATGTGAGAGAAAGAAATGCGGTGATCGTGAACCGCAGAATGGGTATTAATAATAGGAGGATAAAAATGAAAAAGAATAATTTACCAAGAGGTTTAAGAAATAATAATCCCGGAAATATCCGGATTAACGATGATTTGTTTCAGGGAGAAATCCGTCCAAGCAAGGATAAGTCGTTTAAGCAATTTACAACAATGGCTTACGGATACCGGGCTATGTTTAAAATATTGTCTAACTACTTCAAAAATTACAAGCTCGACACTATCCGTAAGCTGATTACCCGTTGGGCCCCACCGGAGGATAATAACCATACGGAAGCCTACATTATGGCTGTATCTGATTATGCCGGAATTCCAGCTGATGATTCGATCAATGTGAACGACCGTGAGCAGATGATCCGTATTGTGTCCGGAATGAGCCGGGTGGAGAATGGACGGGAGGCGGAGATGAGTGATATTATTGCGGGGTGGGAGATGCTATAGCTCTTGTCCCTAGAAGCGCTCTTTGAATTGTTGGAATTACCGAATTATGATTTATAGCATACATAATTGATCTGATCAAGTATTTAAAATTTGTATTTTTGTATTGTATTTATTGAGTTAAGATGATGGAGCAAAAGAATAACGTGGATGCCATATTGTTTCATATTGAGCATTCGAAGCCAATTGAAATATCAGAGTTTGTGACTTCTTTGAATGCAATTGGAAATCTTTTTTCTTTATTTGCAAAGAAAAATGGGGATTGCAAAGAAGCTGCTAAATCCAAACTTTATGTAGAAAAGATAGAGGAAGGATGCATTGATATAATCCTTTGTGAAATAGCATCAGCTGGAATACTTCCGTTTATAGAAAATATGAACATCATTCTTGAATTTTCATCTTACATCAAGAATGTGTTGGATTTCTTTACGAAAGGTGTTGGGCTAAAGCCTGATTTAGATTTGAATGAATGTAAAAATTTCAAAGACCTCGCATTGGTTACAGCCGGTGATAATAATGGGATTACGACAATCGGAGCCATCAATAAGGGAGATAAAAGCAATATATATTACAACTGCACATTTAACTTCCAAGAAGGTAATAGTGCTCAAAACCAGTTGGAAAAGGAAATTAAATCCATTAAATCCGTTCAGCCTGTTACAGATATGTATTCAAGGCAATTGATGACCATATACCAAATGCGTAGTGATATGGAGACTGATAAAGGAAACATGGCTGTGATTGATGCTATATCTAAAAATAAAATGGCAGTTGTGTTTGAAACAGATGAGTTAAAAGAAATGATACTTCATTCAGATTCAAACCCAACAAAGAAAGCATATCTAGTTGATGTAGTTTTACTAACTGTAAATGGAAAAATTGCAGCTTACAAAGTCATGGCGTTACATGATGTCATAGATTTAGAATAGCGTAATTATTTCATATCATCATAGGGCGGTAATTTCAAGTTAAGAGATTTACCGCCTTTTTCATATCCGGGCGGCATCCAAATATGGGTATGGCTATGAAATATTAATCATGAAAACTTGGCATGTAATACAGATTTTGATTCTTTGTTTTCTCAGTTTTC
>OIGD01002449.1_pt1 | contig 14331 bp, 11 predicted proteins | sample 1582211 | NCBI WGS metagenome assembly OIGD01 (sample SAMN04414078, study PRJEB24778) | human gut metagenome | material: faecal | host: Homo sapiens
GAGGGAGATGTAGTAGAAGGCGTTGTAAAGAATGTTACAGATTTCGGTGCATTCATTGATCTGGGCGGCGCTGACGGAATAACAGCCTCCGCCGCAGATGCCGAGCACTCCGATGCGCTCCTCGTCCACCAGCGGGTGATTGCTCAGGAAGTCGGCGGCGGCGCTGAAGTCCTCAACCCGCGTCTCCGGGCTTTCGATATGGCGCGGCTCTCCGCCGCTCTCGCCGTAATGCGAGGCGTCGAATGCGAGCGTCACATAACCAAGTTCCGCCAGCTTCTGCGCATACAGCCCGGAGGTCTGTTCCTTCACGCCGCCGAACGGATGGCCGACGATCACGGCGGCCTGCTTCCGGGAACCTGCAACGTTTTTCGGAACATACAAGTTTCCGACCACTTCAATCCGGAAGCGGTTCCGGAAACGGACCTTTTCGACTGTCACTTCCTCACTGGCCGGAAAGGTATAGCGAGGAGCCGAGGCACAACCGCTTTCTCCCAGTGCGAGTGTTATTCCCGTCAGGATTGCCAATACGTTCTTTTTCATGATCATTTCTCCTGTTGTTCAGATGCCGGTTCGTTTTTCCAATGCTTCCGGATAGCGCGCCCCGGCGATTTCGACTTCGTCTAAGGCCGCATTGATCCGGCGCTGTTCTTCAGCGGTGAATTCCAGTTCGGCCGCCGCCAGATTTTCCTCCAGCCGCGCGATCTTCCGGGTTCCGGGAATCGGGACGATCCACGGTCTCTGCGCGAGCAGCCACGCCAGCGCCAACTGGGCGGGAGAACACCCCTTCGCCGCCGCCAGTTCGTTCAGAAGTTCAACCAGCTTCTGGTTCGCGGCCAGCATTTCCGGTGCAAAACGGGGAACAATGCTGCGGAAATCATCCTTGCCGAAAGTCGCATCCGCCTTGATCGTACCGGTCAGGAAGCCTTTCCCCAGTGGACTGAAAGGCACGAGGCCGATATTGAGTTCTTCGAGCGTCGGCAGCAATTCCGCTTCCGGCTTGCGCCACCACATCGAGTATTCGCTTTCGACTGCGGTGAGCGGCAGAACGGCGTGGGCGCGCCGGATGCTGCCGATGCCCGGTTCCGAAAGCCCCCAGTGCCTGACCTTTCCGGCTTCGACCAGTTCTTTGACCGTTCCGGCGACCTCTTCGACCGGCACATTCGGATCGCCGCGGTGCTGATAATAGAGGTCGATCGCTTCGACGTTCAGCCGTTTCAGCGAACCTTCCACTGATTTGCGGATCACTTCAGGACGGCTGTCCTGAACTTGTCTGCCGCCGGCGACCTGAATACCGAACTTGGTTGCGATCTTCACCTCGCCGCGGAACGGTGCCAGCGCCTCTCCAACCAGTTCTTCATTCTCATACGGACCGTAGCATTCGGCAGTATCGAACATGGTGACGCCGAGTTCCACCGCCCGGCGGATCAGGGCGATCATTTCCCTGCGGTTCGCCGCCGGACCGTAGCCGTGGCTCATTCCCATGCAACCGAGTCCGACTGCCGATACCTCCAGTTTTCCGAGTCTTCTTGTTTCCATTTCAAACCTCCTTGATAAAATGTGTTTTTCTCAAAACATCTCCTGCTTCATCATGAAACTGTTGCTTCATTTGCTGCACAAGTCAAAATTCTTGTTTCATGTTACAAGATATTTGTTCGAGTAACTCTAATTCAAGGATTTTTTTTCAAAAAAAATGAAATAAAAAATATTGAGCTCAAAAAATACGATTTACGATATATTACATGATGTTTTTCTATTATTTTAGTCCTGAGTAGTCGTGCATTAATCATTGTTTTTCACTTATATATTACCTTTGTGTAATCAGGATAATCCTGTTCGTCATCGGCTCCGGCGGTCGTGAGACTGCCGGGGACGATTGTATTTGCTTACGACCTGTATTCTACTCTTTTTTTTCAAGTATAGAATCACGACTAACGGTTACAGAGTGAATAAAAGACCTTACGTTCATTCTCCGGGATCTGGTCGTTTTCATCATACTTGGCCAGATACGACATGATGCGGAATGCTTCCTGGTATTCCGGCGTATGTTGTTACCGGGATGTCGCTGTACTGTGGTGGCGAACGATTTTGATCTCTTTCGGATAAGGTTTCCCCTGCCAGTCCCGATTGCAAAAATCAACCAAGCCATTCTGGAATTCATTCAAGATCTTTTGCCATAGGATTTCTGCCTCCCGCTTGAAAGGATACCCATGGCACACCTTGTTGCCGTTGAGTAGAACAGTCATGTGGAAGTGTCCATAAAACCCGGTCTTTCGCTCCATGCGAACAATGTATTGCGGATCGAGTTCACGACTGACCAGCAGCCTCCGATATTGATCTAAGAAGCGAGAGAAAAGTTCCTTCTCGCTGTAGCATAAGGATACGGTCCGGAAAACGCAAATCCATACGGAAGAACAGGACTTGGGAGTGCCGGTTCAATATCCGATTCAGCAAACCCAGATTGCGGTCAAGGTAATTGAGATAATAAAGATACGGTTCTCCCATCTTCGGTGTCGGTACTGGTAAATTTTGGTATACGGAAAGCGGTTTGATCGGAAACGAGAGTTGCAGAATGTATCGTTGCAGTAACTGGCGAAGCTCTCCCATAATAATCCCTTGACGTTTTCGAGCATGAAGCGGCGGTGATGAAGTTCACGCTCCGTGCAGACCGCTTCCGGGAACATATCCCAGGCATCCATTTATCCGCGAGCCTTGCCGCTCATGGAAAACGGCTGGTATACTACCGGTCTCCTGTTTAACCGGATATTGCTCAGGTAAAGCGTCCTGACCTTGACAAGTGTCTGCGGTACGAGATCTTGTAACGGATGTGGTGTCATACGCCTGTGTGTGGAATTCAACCATGGTCAAGGGATGATTCCCCGCCTTTTCAGGGGAGAGAACCAAACCACCGGTTCCGGCAAACAATTCTACTGCTCGAATGGACATGTTTGAGATTCCAATGACTTCCCGTTGATGCAACCGTTACTTAACGTGACGAAAAATCAGAAAAAGCAAGAGAGAATGTGATGTTTTTGCCATTAAATATCCGTTTGTGACTTGTAATTTACAAAGAGAGGCGGTACTATACAGACAGTGGTATCAGATGCATTGTGCACGCAATGCATCTGTGCTGTTTGAAAAAGGTTATATTTCAGCAATAGTATCCCAAACCGATCAAGTCGGGAAATCGGTATTTACTTTCATCACAGATGAAGTGTATCCGGTTGGGAAATCGGTACGCCAGCCAGAAATAACTTGGTGTGTGTCTGTCCGGCAACTGCGACAGTTGGAACATGCCGAATAACGGACGGGAGGCGTGCTGTCTGTCGGAACGCGCTCTTCAAATCCGGTTTCCCGTGTCAATGGGGCTCTGGCTTGTGAGAACGAAGGGAGCGCAAGCAAGCCGCACTTTTAATGTTCGGCAAGGATCCAGGTGTTTTTTGATCAGATAAGCAGGAGACTTTGTGTCTTTGTTTGACCGTGAAATCCGGAAAATGGATTCCGCGTTTTTTTGTTTTTTTAACTCAAATATTGGAGAAGAAAATGGCTATAATTGACTGTGTCAGTTGGAGACCTGCAAATTCAAATATTTTTGCATGGCATTATCCCGACAGTAACCTGACTACTTATACGCAACTGCTTGTAATGGAAAGTCAGGAAGCCGTCATATTTAAGGAAGGACAGATGATCGGGAAATTCGGACCCGGACGCCATGTCCTTGATACAAAAAATCTTCCCCTGCTGAATACTTTTTACGGAATCCCATTCGGAGGGAAAAATCCGTTTACAGCAGAAATCTGGTTCGTAAATAAATTACAGCCGCTTGATATCGGTTATCAAACCTCATGCTTCCGCTACCATGACCCAGACTATAAAACTATGGTTCCTTTGTTCTCAAGAGGCAGATACGGTATAAAAATTAAGGATTCCGAAAAATTTTTGAAAAAAATTGTTGGAACAGCGGAGCAATTCACCGACAGCGACATTACAAATCTTTTTCAAGGTGAAATAGAAATAAAACTGATTAGCTTGATTTCTTCATTCATGCACTCGAATACCGTTGGCTTGAAGGCAATTTCAAGTTATCTTGAAAAAATTTCAATTTCTATAAAAAAAGATTTAATTCCTTTCTGGGAAAATTACGGATTTGATCTGACCGCATTTTATGTTATATCAATCGACATAGACGACAGTACAGATGAAGGAGCGGAAATCTTACGTGCTATGGGACAGCAAAGTGCCCAGAGTATTGCAGGGTACACATGGCAGCAGGAACAGTCGTTCCGTGTTGCAGAAAAAGCGATGACGAGTGATTCGGAGTTCGGGATTATCGGCGCCATGATGATGGCCGGCGGCGGTTTATTTGGCGGGAATTCCAATTCGAATTTGATGCGTCCGGTTAAATCTACAGCCGGAGCGGAAACAAAATCTCACGGTCAAGTCGGTCAGGAAACTCCCGTCCAGATGGTCTTTTGTTCTAAATGTGCGAAAAAATATCCCAGCACTTCAAAGTTCTGTCCGTATTGCGGAGATATATACAATCCGTGCCCGCAGTGCGGCTCTGACAATGCTAAAAGTGTTGTTCGCTGTGTCAGCTGCGGTCATGTTTTGAAGGAAGCGGCGTCCCTTGTATGCTCAAAATGCAAAACCCCCTTGACAGAAGATATTGCATTTTGCCCTAATTGTGGTACTCCGGCCTCAAGAAAATGTCCACGGTGCGGAACCGGTGTAAAATCCGGGTTGGCTTTTTGTCCCGGATGCGGGAAAAAACTTTTTTAACAGGGAGATGCTGTCATGCATAGAATGCTGTTCAACCTTCTTTTTATTGTCGGGTTGGGAATTATCGGGGGAGGTTTCTTTCTTGTTGTTCCAGAAGCATCAAGAAGTAATGTCGCCTATCTTAATGCAGGTGTCATTTTTCTCATCTATTTATCTTATTGGATTAAATATGGCATCATTTTCCCCTCAAAAGGAGATGCGGGTGACTTTTTAGCCGGAAGCGGCATATACTGGCATGTCCAGGGAACCTATACTTTTCTCTGTGTCCTTGTAATGGTTTCAGGTTGGGCGCTGGGATGGAAATTCAGCACTCAACTACTGTTGCAGATCGTTGCTTTGTTCATTTTTTTGATTTATGTCGTTTGTTCTGTTTTTGCTATAGAGCATGTTTCTAAATGTACAAGCAAAGATCGCGCTACGATGACAAGTGTACGCGATCTTCAGCAGATGAGTGCATCCATCAGTGCCAGAGCAGCACTGCTTCCAGCCGATTGGACAGAAGCAAAACAAAGTGTCCTGAAATTGGAAGAGGAGTTAAATTATTTTTCGGGCATTGAAAATCCAATTTCTGCGTCTATTGATGAAAAAATAATGGTTCAATTACGATATCTCCAGAGCATAATTTCTGATGGGCAGAATATGGAGGCTGTGCAGAAGACAGCCCATGAAATCATGTCATTGATTCTTCAACGAAAAATCATAAAAACACAGGATAAGGGTGCAATATGACAAAGAAAATATTCTGTCCCAACTGCCATCAGGAATATGATTTAGAGGAGGAATTGAATGGACGGAAAGTGGAGTGTTTTGCCTGCAAGCACCATTTCGTTGTTGATTTTCCCGATACGGAAGTGTCCGGTGACAATCATATTACCGCTGATGCGGCTGGCGTGGACGGAAATTCACAAGACAATTCCGTTTCTGATGATTATGTTCAAAAGGAATCTCAAAATGAATCAGAAGAATCTGGATTTCTGAAGGGGAAAATTGCCCCTGAAAGCGTGAATATCTATGATGATATGGCAAGTGCAGCTTTCGATTATCTTTATGAGGCTGCATGCAAAATTATTGCCGAAGAGGACAGTGTTCAGGAAAAAATAGATCAGACAACCGAAGAAATCAAAAAAGATGAACAACAGACTGAGTCTGAAAAGAAAAAAGCAGTTACATGCTTCATTATTGCTGGTTTATGCGTTCTTCTTGTGTTTGTTCCCGGTTTGCCGTGGCTTGCCGCCGCAGCTTTGATCCCCTTATTCATGGGAATCTCTGCCAGAGGGAATATCAAAAAGTTTGGGGAAAAGAAAATTAAAGATCAGGAATCTCTCGAAAATTTTAGACGTGACTTCATAAATATTTGCAGAGATTATAAGATAAATAAACTTGGAGTTGCTTATGTTCCTATCGCAACCCAAGTTCCATTTGAAGGAAAAAGTTTTTTACTTGACGACACAAAGCATGTTGGGAAAAAAGATTTTTCTCTCTACAAAATGAACAACCAGGCAGAATTCATTACAACGATTAACTGTTTGAAACAACTGCAAGACAGTATGCCCATTGTTGAAAAAAATGATAATTGCGAAGAAATACAAACTTCGCAGTTGTCTCATTCTCTTGATAGCGTTCATTTCTTCGATTATATCGGAGAAGCAGACCGCAATTTGCGTGCAGCGGGGTATTTTCTTAATGATTTGAGTAAAACTTCGGTCTCATTGCCGATTATTGACCCGCATGGAAAGCTGTCAAAGTTTCTTGATGAATTTTGCACAGACTCTGTGGGACATCAGCCTGTTATCTCCGTCTTTCCGGTCAGAACCTATCAGAAAGAACTCGAACAATTCAACGAAATGAATGAAGTCCGAAAAATGATGGTGAAGGAAAACGAAAAATTTGAGCGGATGCTGCGTGCTTTTATGAAAGATATTGCAGATTACGTTCAAATGATGAGCAGACTGAAAATTTTGTCGACCAATAAAATAGTCGATTTCTCAAACGCGATGTTGCTTTCAGCATTTAGAGCGTCATGCAATCATTATTCATCCGCTTTGGAAGCCGATGAGATTCAACGTTTGCATGAAGAAGAGTTTAATTATCATGTTAATGCTGCAGACTATGAGCCATTTGCTCTTCATGACGCTTCACGAGTCAAATTTGACCCGATTTCAAAAAATTGGGTTGGAGAAGATGGTGGTAGAACAAATCATCCATTTGGCATTCATCAAATTCAAGAGGAAGTGATAGCCCCGTTGAGTCGAAATCTTCTGCGCGAAAACAGGCTTGAGCGCTTAAAGATTTACAACAATATAAGAGACCAGAAACTTGATTATCTCAACCAATGGCATCGTGATACTGACGATTTTTATGGGCGGGGACGTCAGGAAAGCAGTGATATTATAAATCTTATGCAGACGTCCCTTACCGAGTTCAATACCGCATTAAGTCAGTACAAGGCTTTTGAAGAAACAGAAAAAAGCATGATGCAAAGCTGTAATTTGAGTGATGCCGTTGTGAAAAGCAAAGGCTCAACGATGGCATTTTCTATCGCGTATTGTGAGGAACAGACCAAACAAATCCGGATGCAGCAGGATGAGTTCAACAACTATATTGAGCGTTTGAAAGAGGATATTGATCGAAGAGCGGAAGAGTTCGATTATACAAGATTCTATGATGCTTACTTGCAGGATGGACATAGCCGTGAGTATGTTCAAGCCATGTTTGGCGCTGAAAATCTTTCGGAGCGTCAGAAAAATCTTTTGGCGGCAGGCGAATTTATTGCAGAAAATGCAAGCCTTCCGCCGGAGCCGGAAGTCGTTGAAAGTGTATTCGGTCTTCTGGGGACGGACTTGAATATGGAAGTCGCAAAGGCTCTTACTGAACTTGACGAAGAACACGCAGTGTCTTTTAATGATGACGCAGATGATTCCAGCAATACAGATGTCTTATCTGATGACGAAGATTCCGATGAAGATTTTGACGACGAAGAGTCTTTTGACGATGATTCCGACGATGATTCCGATGAAGATTTTGACGACGAAGAGTCTTTTGACGATGATTCCGACGAAGATTTTGACGATGAAGAGTCTTTTGACGATGATTCCGACGAAGATTCCGATGAAGATTTTGACGACGAAGATTCCGACGAAGATTTTGACGATGAAGATTCTTTTGACGAAGATTCCGACGATGATGAAAAGAATCAATAATGTAAGACTTTATGATGAAAGGAGCGAACAATGCCTGATATTGTTGTAGATACTTCAGAGATGGCTGATTCTCTAGACCATGTTTCATCGAAAGTAAGCGAAACAACACTTGCTGTTGTAGCGATGCAGCAGGAAGTCTGCGAAATTGAAAAACAGTCCGCAGAAGAAATTTGTGAAAATGTGAACAGGGGCTTTTTTACACTTCAGCATTCTCAGATTTCCCAGAAAAAAGTTCTTGCTATGTCCAAGGCGGAAGCGCATCTTGTCGGCCTGCGCCAGTCGGCTCAGTCTTTGTGCCGGATTAAGGAGCAGATGACAAGAGATTTCCAGCGCATCACTTCTCGCTATACAAAACTATTCAAGAGTTTAAACGAGGCACTTAAAACAAGAATTTACGCCATTGACCAGCCGGTATCTGCGGTTTCTGATAAAGAGTATGCTTCACTTTCCAGAAGAATTACAAATTGCGGAGGTCCGCTTGCTGTAATTCAAGACGAAATATTGAATTCACAAATTCAGCTGACAGTATCCCGATGCAAGAAACACTGTATGTTTCTGATCGAGAACGCCAAGAAACTAATTGAATATAACAACGAGTTGCAGACTGTCATCAATGGAATCAGCAAGGATGAATCGGCTCAGAGTATTACTACCAGATATATGCCGATTCTTTTGATTGCATCTACAGACTTGAATTTGGAGAACACGGAAACATCAAATCTCATAATTGGGAAAGAAAAATATCAGAAACGGATTGAGACAGAAATTAAAAAGCTATATTTTGAGATAAAAGATCAACTGTGCTGGATTGATTGTGCTGATCCGGAAAAAAAAATAGTATCGGATCTGGTCAAGGAAAAAATATCGCAAAAGAGGAATTTCGATGCGAGGACAAAAAATATGATGCTCAAACTGCTGGATGAATCTTACTGGCAAACTCTGGGAGGGATACAATGAGTTACAGCAGATCTTACACGTTCGGAGTCAGTGGTTCTGTCAATTATCCTGCATCGGAAAATGGAGGCTCTGTTTCCTATCACGACTCTGTAGAGGTTAATCTGTACGTCGATACATCTCCATTTGACCGAAGTGTTGTTTCATGCGGTCGTGATGTAAATGTTTTAACGGCATCTGTCGCAAGTGCCGCTGTGGAAATGTGCAGAACCAGAAAACAAACCGCGAAATTAATTTCCAAATCCATAATCAACGGTTTTTTTGGGATGATTCGCAGTGAACTGTCTCAACAGAAAACATTGCTTGCGACAAGGCTGCCCATGTTGCTGCAGGACTTAAAATCCAGAGCGGCACAATGCATGGGTAAAAAAGAGCAGATGCACCGTGATTTTGAACGGATAACCACTCGATATTCCGATGTTTTCAGAAAGCTGGATGACAATATGGTTGCTGCCTTAAAGCAGTTGGATATTCCGTTATTCAACATCTCCGATAAGATTAACAAATTCGTCTTTTCCGGATTGTTGGGGAGTGAAGCCTCTTTCTCTGTTCTTGGAAACATTGATTTTATTCAAGCAGATATTCAAATTACAATCGCTATGCTAAAAAAATCTGCTCTGGCTTTAATTCATAATGCCAAGCGGAACCTTGAGTACACAAAGGTACTCAATTCTTCTATCGAACATATGTTGCGAAAAGAAGAGTTGTCTTGCAATAAGGAAATTTTTATTCCGGTTCTCGTGATTGATGGTGATTCCGTGAATGGGAAAAACTCCTGCAGCAGTATCATTATTTCCAGACAGTTTCCTCAAAAAAATATAATTCGTGAGAAAATTTCCGGTTTGAAGGAAAATATTTTCAAAAGAAAACCGAGCGAGTTTCAAAAGAATTCGATTGACCATTTTTTGAAGCAGCGGATTTCTGATTTTGCACAGGAGAACTCGGAGTCTGCCAATACAAAACGAATAATTGACGAGATGCTCAGGATCTGGCAAACATCACAAGATACAATGATCTCATAATATGGAGGTTTTCATGAAAGAGCTTAAAGAACTTCGTCTTGACAGCAACACGTTAATTCTTGATGGCCACCGGGTAATGTCTTCGATCATTCCGCAGACTTACAAAGATATGGACAATGATATTGCCGTAAAGGGCGAAAGCATCATTGAAGGGGCTGTTTATGCACGGAAATTACAGATAGAATCAGGGCGTCTTGAGGTCAAAGGAGCAATGATGATCTTAGATCAACTGATAGAAGACAGCGGAAATTCCGAAGAGATTAAATTCCATAAGGCCGTTGCCTGCAGCAATATGATTTCAATGTTCTCAAACAGTAAAAAATTCTTTTGTGCAGATTTGAATGCAAAGCAGATCAAATTAAAAAACACGATCATTGCAGCAAACCTTTTCGGGAATGATATTATCATAGAAAATTGCATTATCCTTGGCGGTATTTTTGCGACAAAAAGCCTTCAGATAAAAGACTGTGTTGTTGGAACATTCAACTCGCCAAGCGTCAGCCTGGATGGAAAAATCTTTACTCTTCTGCCCAGCGTGTTTTCTGTTGAGCCCATTGTTTACTCGCAATCTGTTCGTCTTATTAACCTGACTCTTGCAGATTGGGCCGCGTTAATGAAAGGACAACCGGAATTGCCTGATTCCGGTGCGATAGAACTTAATTTGCAGCAGGACACCCAAACTGTGACATTAACGGATAAAGAGGGGAATGCTGTACTTTGGCAAACGTATTCTGTTGCCGCAAAAGTTCTTTCTGCGGATCTCCTTGACTATAAAAAGCTCCAGAATCATTTCCTGTTTTCTGTTGGAACGCTGGGAGAGCAACTCGCTAAACCGTATATGCTTGATCAAACAATCCCTCTCGATTTGAATTCAATTTCTGCGTTTTTCTACAAAATTTTGAATGGCGAAATTGTTCCGAAGTCTCTTGACGGGAAGTTCTCTTTCGCTGAAATTAAACAACATTACGCGGAATAAACGCTATGGTAAAAGGAAGAACGGTGTAATCGCAGGAAAAGGTGATCCGGTTTTTGAGGTTTCCGCAAACTTAACCGCTCAAATCCAAGCGCAAAATCTTCGCCGGATTTGTGTTTCATGCGAGGCAGGAGGTTTTACCGTTGACATCAATATTCCGGGAATCCGCCTCTCCGTGCAGGAACCATTTCTGTTCCCCTCACGGAATGGCGGAAAACACATCCGGACGTTATCTGTCGTCGAAAAAACAAAAATACTTAGTAAATATGTTCCAGATTCCCGTTGGCAATATTGTACTCCTCTGTTCTACCATTCACCTGTAGAATCAGCATCCCTCCGGAAACCTGTACGGAACTGGAACGCTGGTTGATCGTCCGGATAAAATATCCTGTGGCGCAGGCATACATATCGACTCGGTCATCCCGGAGAGCGCCGACATACTCTCCATCACAGGATACAGCCAGCAGTCCGGGAACTGTTATGTTCCGCGAGGTGGGGTACCCATTCTCATAAATTTCGATCCGCTCGCCGTTTTTCTTTGCCGTCATAGCCATGATTGTTTCTCCCTGTTTGATTGAATGACTGAGCATTGAAATGTTTGCAACATCGGTCTCCGGATAAGTTTTCCATCGTTTTTCAAAACAATGTTCTGGTATGAAATTGAAAAGTTACTGAACGATGCTATTGTAATGCATTGTCAGGACTCTCCTGCTCAAATTTAAGGACGTCAGACTCCTTATAATGTAGAGCAAGTCCCGATTCTATCAATTAAGCCCGGCAATTTTTACCGGACAGAAAGATGATTCCTGTATGAAAATGAAAAAAACGCTGATTTTAATGTTGTCTACCCTTTTCCTGCTGAACATAGATGCGGAAGAACTGAAGGTTTTGATGATCGGCAACAGCTTTTCCCAGAGCGTATTGCGCTATCTGCCGAGGATCGTGAAAACGGAAAAGGAACATTCTCTGCTGCTGGTTCAAATGATGATCGGGGGGTGTTCGCTGGAACACCATGTCAAAATGTTGAAAAAGGCGGAAGCGGACCTTTCCTGGAAACCGTACAGCACAAATTACCGGAAACGGAAAAAGGTTTCTCTTCCAGAAATGATTGTTGCGGAAAAGTGGAATATTGTTACCATCCAGCAGGCCAGTGTCCTGAGTTGGAACAAAGAGAAAACACAGCCTTTTGCAGATGAACTGATTGCCTACATCCGGAAAATGGCTCCTCAGGCAGAAATCATAATTCATCAGACTTGGGCCTGCCGGGTGGATCAGGCTGATGAAAAACGGAACCTTGAGCTCCGTTACTCTCTGCTGACTGAAAATTATATGACTCTTGCCCAAAAACATCATTTGCGGATGATTCCGGTCGGCAAAGCTGTTCAGCTTTTCCGCTGCAAAGAAAATATCGACTTGAAAATCCTGCCGCAGACGGCACTGAAAAGCTACTCTTATCCGAATCTGCCTCCTGATACAGGAGATCTTATCACAAGATATAAATGGAGAACCGATTCCAAAACAGGAATCCGGAAACTGGCGATCGACAACGGTCATCTGAACAATAAGGGGGCGTACCTTCAGGCATGCGTATGGTATGGGTTCCTGTTCGGAGAAAACTGTGCAAAGATAAAATATATTCCCCCCGATATTGACAAGAATACCGCCTCCGTCCTGCGTGCTTATGCACAGAACGCTCTGGACGCTTTCCCGACCGGAAGAATAGGAAAACAATAAACTTCTTTCCCTCATTTTCAGGACAAGAATTTTTTTCGGGATTTCTGGCTGGCGGTTTTTCAAAAAAAACTTTGATGCCGCAATCTCACTTTCAAAATGAGTGCAAATTCCCGGACGTTATCGAAAATTCAGCTCAGGAAGATTTTTCCGCCTGCAATTTGAACTGGCGCACACTCTGAAGGGAAACCGAAAGCACCAGCAGAAACAAACATCCATAAAATGCCGGAGTGAACTCCTGATGCTCCTGAAAAATCAGCATTGCCAGAAGAATGCTGTATACCGGTTCCAGATTGTAGCTCAAATTCACCGAGAATGCCGAAATCGTGCGCAGAGCCCGGATCTGAAGCCAGTAAAGTCCAACGGTACAGACCAGCGCAAACACAACCAGTTCAGCCGTTTCCGTCATAGTCGGCAGAAAACGCGGCGGAGGAAAGGCAAGCAGATAAAACGGCAGCAGCAGCGAAAATGCCAGAAAACCTCCGCATATTTCGTAATGCAGAATCTTCCACGCGGAATGCCGTTTTCCCAGAAATTTGGAAGCGATCGTATACAGTGAAGCCAGAAGAGTCGAAACAATCCCCAGCAGAATACCCGTCCGGAAACGGAGATCGACCGAGAACACCAGCAGAATCCCTGCAATCGCCAGCAGGCTGAACAGCAGTTCCATCCATTGGAACTTCCGCTTTAACAGGAGCGGTTCCAGAATCGCGGAGAAGAAACCGATCATCGCAAAACAGGCGACTCCGATGGAAACATTCGCCATTTTGATGCTGCCGAAAAAAAAGATCCAATGCAAGGCAAGCAGGAGTCCGGCTCCGGAAATTTCCAGCCGGTCGTGCCATGGGACCGGTTCTCTTCTGCGCAGAAACAGGCTGCCCGCAAACAGAATCATTGCCGAAAACAGCAATCGCCACCACGTCATGACTCCGCTCGGCAATGCAATGAGTTTTCCGAGAATTCCCGTAAACCCGGCAAACAGAATGGAAAGATGAAGACAGCAAAAGGCTTTCGCCATCTCTCCGGAATGTACTTTTTGATCCACCGGCGTCCCATAAGTTGTAGAATTTGTCACTTTCCACCTCGGTGCCGGACTTGCTGCCTTATCTTTCTGAAAATATCCATTTCCGATTTTTCCTCACTCCGTCCGGGGACTTTTACCGGACAAAAAAAGCCGATCCGTTTCCATGGCGTCTATCCTTTCATATTTCTGAATATAAAATAGTATGACCTTTTGAAATGTCAAGAGCGATGTATTTCCGTATCGTCCGTAAATTGTAAAAATGTAAATTGGAGCAGAGAATACCCGCAATAAATGACCGCTGGTTTGATTTTTCCCGGTTTTGTGCTAATGTTGCTTATTGACTTTTCCGGCGGGTATGGCGGAAGCCGTCTGAGAATATGATGTGGTTCAGGAAAACTGAGGGGGAAAGCTATGAAAAAAATTTTGTTGACTGTTCTTATGATCTGCGGCGTTTGGCAGGCTGTCCATGGGCACACTCCTCCGTATATCAATATTTTTGCTCCGGAGTGGAGCCCCGTACAGATCTGGTTCTTTCCTTTTGCATTGACCGATCCGGAAAAGAATGTTTATGGGGTGAATTTGGTGCTTTCCGGCGGGTATCAGAAAACGGTTTACGGTGTCAGCTGCGGACTGGTGCAGGTGGGAAACGAA
>OIGD01002456.1_pt1 | contig 14281 bp, 10 predicted proteins | sample 1582211 | NCBI WGS metagenome assembly OIGD01 (sample SAMN04414078, study PRJEB24778) | human gut metagenome | material: faecal | host: Homo sapiens
TCATTGCAATCCTCGTAGCGACTCTTTTGCCATCGCTGAATCAGGTGCGGCAAAAGGCTTTCACAATCACATGTGCCAATAACTACAAGACTCTTGGCTATGCATTTGTTCTGTATGTTGATTCAAACAACGGTTATATGCCGTGGCGGAATGCTTCAAATATTGGAGTTCGCTACTATCTGAACGATCTTGCAAAAATGATCAATTTCAAGGATAGCACTGCGAACGAATCTCTCCCCGGCGTTGTTCAGAACGATGGAATCCGCTCGAAAATGGCTTGTCCGGCCTATGTGTTTCAAGATGAGATTTCCGAACGGGACACATTGAAATACCGTCACACAATGGGATACAATGAATATCTGAACTATGAGGGCGGAGTTCCGGCCAAAAGTATGCGCGGTCCGAACTTCAAGAATCCAAGCCTGATCATTGTCATGGGTGATATGGCGGCGAAAGGCACGGCTCATCTCAGGAAACCGTATGCAGGGCTTCTGGACGGGGGAAACATGCCGAAATTCCGGCATGTCGGCATGACGATGTTCCTCTTCGGAGATTTTCATGTCGCACAGGATCGCAGACTCAACGCCTGGCATGCGTCTTCCAGCGATGCAAGCAAATGCTGGAAAGAGTAACAAATAAAATCAAAACCACCGGCTAAACCGGTGTTTTTTTACGCTAAAGCAATATAAAAAAACGCTCCGCGGCGTTTTTATCGCAACGGAGCGTTTCTTGAACGAACGGACTCAGAAGCCGTAAATCTTTCTGCTGAGATACGACTTCAGATTGTCGAGCGAAACCCGTTCCTGAGCCATCGTGTCGCGGTCACGGACCGTGACGGCATTATCGGTTTCAGAATCGAAATCGTAAGTCACGCAGAACGGAGTACCGATCTCGTCCTGACGGCGGTACCGTTTGCCGATGTTGCCGGTAACGTCCGCTTCCGTACGGAACGTGTTCCAGAGCTCTTTGCGGAGTGCCAGAGCCTTGTCGTTCAGTTTCTTCGAAAGCGGCATCACTGCAACCTGGACCGGCGCAATCCGTGCCGGGAGGTGAAGGACAATACGGACATCCTCCTCCATTCCCTCTTTCTTCGTCGGGGCTTTTTCCTCGTCATACGCATGGGAAAGAACAGCAAGGAACGTGCGGTCAAGTCCGACGGACGTTTCAACCACGGTCGGCAGATATTTCTCCCCGGTGGCGGGATCAAAATACTCAAGATTCTGAGTGGAATATTCCTGATGGCGGGACATATCCCAGGTTCCGCGGTGGTGAATGCCTTCCAGCTCTCCCCAGCCGAACGGGAACTTGAACTCGATATCGACGGCTGCTTTTGCATAGTGCGCCAGCTTTCGAACCCGTTCCGCAATGCTCTTGTACGTCGTATCCGGCAAGGTTTCCGCTTTCCGGTTCATCGCGTCTTGAGATAACGTCAAAATCTGTCTGTCTTTCACCAGATCATACACACTCAATCGGTCTCCGATCCGGAAATCCAACTGCTGTTTCAGAAACTCTTTTTCCGGACAATGCAGAGCCATGTGCTTGTGTCCTCGGCTCAACGTCACATAAAACGCTTTGCGATCCAACGCCTGCGCCGCAACCACAACATTCTCCGCCGTCCGTCCCTGCGATTTATGCGAGGTCATCACCCAGCCGTATTTGAATGTCGCGTATTCCTCCGGCAGCTTGACCAATTCGCACGGTTTTCCGTCCGCATGAAGCATCATCACCTCGCCGGGGACGTCGGTTATCATGGTGATATTCCCGTTGTAAATCTTGCGGTCACGCAGGTTCACGTTGAACTGAATTAAATCGCCCTTGCAAAGTTCAATCTCACGCATCTCGCCGACTTCGATGAAATACGCTGCGCTTTTGACGTAAACCCGGACGCCGTTATCCAGATGAAGATAATTTCCGCGCACAAATTCAACGCGCGCCACTTCTCCCGCCAGCGCGATTCCTTTCATGTTTCGAATGAAAATGATGGTAGTTCCACGCGCATAATTGGCTGGATTTTGAACCCACGCTTTCAGCTTGCTCCAACTCCGAAATCCTTCAACAGACCGCCCGGTTTGTGCAACCGATCCGGATTCCTTGAGTTTCGCCCGCACCGCGTCCGTGAGTTTGTCCCCCTCGTCATGCGCCTGTGCCAAACGCTCGTCAAACAACGCCAGAATCGAAACCGACTTCGGCGCCGCGCACTAAAAATCAAAGAACCGCACACACGTCATCACAGTTCTCTGCGTCAATTTTGCCCCAGTCTCCGGATTGATCTTCTGCTGAAACAAACTGAAAATCTCCGTCTCCACCGTCGCCCCGTACAGCTTGAAATCAACCGACAGTTCCCCCCTCCAAACGCCTTCGATCCGCTCATGCTCCGAATAATAGTCGTTTGCCGCCAGATGGTTCGCATAGAACGCCTTTCCAGCGCCATTGACCGCTTTGATTTTTGACATATTGAACAAACGATCACGCTCAAAACCACCGGATTATTTGCCAATATTTGCCTTTGACGCGTTTTTGCCATTTAGCCATACCATACGGAAAAATGAAAAACGATGCCGAAAGATATTTCCATCGACATCGTGGATTGTAAGTCTTGAACGACTTATTTCAATACCTTTTTCGGCTCTCGCAGAAGTTCCATGATTTTGCACCAATACCTGTAGGTTTCTGCATTCCCTTTCAGACGATCAAGGATTCCCCATTGTTTTGGGAATTGATGAGCTTTCAATTGAGCTATTACGTCTTTATCCATTGAAAAGCTGGCAATTTGCGGCTGATCTGTCAGCAGAAGAGTTGCGAGATAAGCGGCTTTACTTGCGGCGAGTTTTGCGTCAGCAGGAGAGAACGTCTTTCCAGAAATCAAGTCGGATGACATTTTTGCAATTCCACCGGAAATACATTTTTCATATTCCGGAGCAAATTTTTTTCGGCGAACATCAAAAGTACAAATATCAAAGGCCGTTTGCAAAGTATCCCGAAGAACAGGCACATCCTTAACGGCTTTATATTGCGCTTCCTTTTGCACTACCGAAAAATAAGTGTTGCGGACGATTGCGAAATCCTCCATTACGTCAAAAAGCTGGGCAATGTCAAAGAGTTGTTTGAATACCTGATGAGAGGAATCTTCCAGCAAACGCGGATTGTTGAAATGGACGCCTGTTGTATTCGGCGCAAACGCAGTCAGCTTGTCAGCGAGAATAGTATCAATTTGAGGACCCCTAACCTTGGATGGTGTCCCTCCTAATGCAAGGAAAGAGCAGTCTATATCTTTTGTCTGCGTATATTCCGTGGCAATTCCACATTCTTCTTCAACAACGTCAAGGAGAATATAGGGGGAACGCAAACCGCCGAATCGGGCTTCATAAAACAACTTGTAATGGCGGCGTGTCGGAGGTTCTTTATCGGATTCCTGTGTGTCCTGTTCCCATTTTGTGAACGGCGGATGCCGTACCCATTCACGCATGGACGTCTCAAATTTTTCCTTCGGAATAGTGCAGATGATGTCGATGTCGACTGAGACCCGCTGTGGGCGTTCCAGCAGGAGCATCAATGCGGTTCCACCTTTGAAGAGGAAATCTATACGAGAAAGAGCCAGACGTTCCAATAAAATAAACGCATGGATTGTCCGTTCCAGAACTGCGGGATCCTGAATCTTTAGACGCTAGCTCTGTTCCAAAATTTGTTCTTTTGATACAGATTCAAGGCTTATCATTTCTTCTTGCTCCCGCTGACATTATCAATCAATGTCACCTTTTTTAAAGAGTTAACATTAGTTGATTTTTGTCCCATCTGGAAGTATCGTCTTAATATATCACAATATCCGTTTTTTACCTTACGTCTTGTGAGACGCCGGGCAATCACGCCCGGTTTAATCCGACCGGATGAGGCAACATTGTTGACAATAGTAGAGTATTCGGATTCATCCATCAGAGAAAGCGTTTCGGCTTCTATCGCAAGATCGACAAGGATATTCTCAATATGCAAACAGGGATCTTCCGCAAATTTCCGGTCATCATAAAGAATCGGTCGAACTATAAAATTGTTATCTTTCGGGGAGAAATTCGATATTGCTTGTTTACCGGGATCAACCAATATCGCCGCATCGGGATATTCTTCTTGAAGCGCACCGGCAACATCACGCATCGAATAGCGGTCCACATAGATGAACGTATGAAATTTACCAGGCAGATTATGGTAATACGACGTCAGTTGACGAGCTGACTAGCAGACAAACGTCAAAAGAGGAAATGCCTTCGCCAGAAACGCATTCAACTCGGTCAATGGCTCGGTAAGTACAAATTCTTCCGGAATATCCGAATACCATCCCCGTCCGGCGGCATAAATCAGCCCTTCTTTCTTCCAGTCCACAAGATAACGATTGAAAGTCTGCCGTTTTAGTTTGTTTACGGTAACATCAGAATAGGCGCGGGAAAGCGTATCCTTTGCAACATAGTGTTTATGCAAAGACAAAGAGGCAGTAATCGCATCACCGCTGATTTTCGAAAGTTTTTGTGTGTCGCGATTCATACTGTTCTCTTCCTATTTTTTCTTGTTACGGCAAATTCCAGACATAAAGCGTGTTTTCATGTCAGTTAATATAGCGTTTCTGGTAATCATAGTCTGAAAAGCTTCTGTTTGGTTCATCGCTTGAAGAACAGAATCCATAAGGGATATAAATATCAGTCCTGCTACACTCGCAGAAATACACTTCAACCAGAATCGTATGTTTTGTGAAAAATTTAATGCTCGAACAAAAGGTGCTATAAATACAACGATGATCATGATCAGAAACAAAAATAAGGCGATGAACAGCGGACGTAATAATTGATCTGCTTTAGCTGATATAGTGCCTTTCCATTCCGCTTTGCCCGATTCCTGCAATGATTTCTCCAAAATACCAGGATATAAAACACTAACCCAAAGCCCAAACACACCGAAAAGAATTCCAGATGCTGTAAGTAGTGTATCATAAATTTTTATATGGGCATCAAAGGATAGCTTGCCACCCAAGCGAAAGCAAAAAGTAGCAAAAACAATTGCAAACATTATTTTGAGCGTAAAACGCACTTTTACCTCAACTGCGTATAATGTTAAAAATAATATCTTGCCGTCGATGAAGTTCAGAAAGCAATCTGTCTGTAGGCACAAGAACATTTTCAGCGGTAAAATGAACATCCAAATCAAACCTAGCGCTTGCAAGCGATTGTCGTAACCAAAATGGTTGCGGATTTCCTGCCAAAATAAATCCGACATCAGAAACAGGATATGTTTCTGAATCGGTTTCCCATTGAGAAATAATATTTTCCAGTTCTGCGGCAGTAGGATTCATATCCAGTTCAATGGATACTTTATTTTCTATCTGACACAGATTGTTTGTTTGTTGTCCTGTAATCATACGATAAATATTTTGCCAAAAAGCAGTTGTTTCTGGCCGTTCTAATTTAAATTTGTCTTTCTTAATAAGTTTTCGTATTGCTTCGCGATTATTTCTAATAAATTCAATTTGTCCAGGCTGTCTGTATAGTGTTGACGAAAATTTGGGTTGTAAGCGTCTGCAATCATCGTCGGAATTGCCATATCCAACGACCTTATTCTCACCGTCTATCTCATCAAATCTGACATATTGAGATCGTGCATTTAAAAATCCGTTTAAGTATGCATTCAGATTTTCATGCCCGTTTAGGCGTGTGTTCAGTTGTATTGTTGCAAAAATCGCCCTGCTGGGGATAATCCAAAAAAAAGCAGGATATCCGGGAATAAATCCGTCCGAAGGCTCCGCAGTTTCTACTGTAGCATTACCGGTCATACCACGGCCGTCAACAGATGCTAATTTTCCGCCGACATCTGCATTTTCATTCCAAGTAGTCATTAAGTATTCATCAGCAAGAAAATCGATAGAATAGCAGAATGTGCGTAAAAGGTTACTTTCATTATTTTCTGCATTAACGGTATACGTTTGTGTTTCATTCAAAGCCTTATCTGAAATCCATGTTTTTAAATTTTCAAGAATATCGGCAATGTTACCGAATTGAAAATTAGAATGATCGTAGTAGCCACATTGAGTGATTTTGTAAAAACGAATTCTTGCGTCCATTAAAGGTCCTCCTATTTATCTTTTTGGGGCATTGCCCAAATTGTTTCATCGCCGCAGATATTGCGGATTTTCAGACGAAGAGGTTTTTTGTCGCTGGCGATGGTGCCGTCCCAGAACTCTTTTGTCTTGACGCCGTCGCGGATGACATAGCCGAGTTTGTCGATCTTTATCTCGTGGTCGGAATGCCAGATCCCTTCAGCGGAGGTACAGTCAAGGGAGAGAAATTCAATCAGTTCCAATCCCGTTTCGCTGACGGTCAGGGGCGTGTAAGGCTTTTTCGGTGAAGTTTGAGCAAAACTTTTTTCATTGAAAGCATGGATTTTATCCAAAACACGGTCACTGACAAACTTTTCAAGTTCAACCTGCCAGACGGTCAGCAGATCGTGCTTCACTTGTTTACAGGTGAATTCTGCATAATCCTCGACAATCACATCGTCAAGAACTTCCTTCAGGTCGCGCAGTTCGATTTCCTTGTCGGTGCTTGCATCGTCCCGGATGAACTTTTCAATTTCCGCCTTGTCGGTGATGTCCACATAGTAAACAATCACTTTTTTGACCGTGCTGTCCAGATCGGGGATCGCCTCATGGAGAATCCGGTTCATCATTACTACGTCCAACAGACGGGAACTGCTTTGATCGACCAGATTCGGCACGTACACAGGAACCATACCGAGCGAACTGTCCATGATCGCGCCCTCCCAGAATTCATCCAGACTGTCTTCGTTGCGCAAGCCGGGAATCAGGGATTTGATCTTGTCCATCGTCTGCACCGGATTGCGGTAGAGCGAGACGCCGTCTTTGACCTCCATTATGTCGAATTCCGCATGATTGGCGACCAGCCGATCGCGTACCGTCTGAATCGAATTGAGTCCGACGTCGCTGTGGATGAAGCACCGTCCGAGTTTTGCCGCCACCGCCGCCGTCACGCCGCTGCCGCCGAAGAAATCTGCCACCAGCATTCCTTCGTTGGAACTGGCCTTGATGATGCGCTCCAGCAGGGCCTCCGGTTTTTGAGTGGCGTAATCTACCCGTTCATTTGCAGCTTTGTTTACCATTGATATTTGCCACCAGTCTCTTGGAGCGGTTCCTCCAGAATAATATTGCCTATATGTTAAATTAGGATATTTTGTTTCGGCATCAATAGATAAGCCATCTGCACGGTCAACAGGGCTACCAGTAATCGCTTTTCCACGTACTTGAAAACGCACGCCATTTTCATCTGTATATTTAAATTTCGCTTCTGTTGCAGCTGTATATTCTTCTCTAATATCTGAAGCATTAAATATATAATTGTCTGAACGAGAAAAGAAATATAATACATCGTGTTTAGGGTTATACTTTGCCATGGGCATTTCCCTGCCCGCATAACACCAAATTATTTCATTTTTAAAATTGTCCTCTCCGAAAATTTCATCCATCAGGATTTTTACATAATGTCCGATATGCCAGTCCAAGTGAACGTAGATGCTAGCGGTTTCGCTCATGACGGATTTGATGGCGCAGAGATTTTCATACATCCAGTTGAGATATTTTTCCTTGTCCCAGACATCTCCATACATCTTCTCTTCAAATGCCTTAAAATCGTCGTCTTCAAGTTCGGTCTCTGCTTTTGCGATGGCTTCCGCGACTTTCGGATTGCGGCGGATATAAATCTGCTTGGCATAGTCGGCTCCGCTGGCAAACGGCGGGTCGATATAGACCAGATCGACCTTGACGCCCCGGTCTTTGAGATAAGCGCAGGCGGAAACACATTCGCCGCGAATCACCAGATTGCCGTCGGCGTTGTCCCCGACGGTCTCCTGTTTTTCCATTTCATAGAGCGGCATGCCGCGTTTGAGTTTGTCCGCGACATCGTTCGCTCCCTTGTAGCGCAAAGTACGTTTGAAGTTGTCCAGAATCGCCTGTCCCTCAATCGGACTCGGAAAGAACGGTATATAATGAACGGCCATGATTGATTACTCCATAAAGAATTGTTTGATTGCGTTGGCTGTGGCGGTTATCCGATCATTTTCGGTAAGCGTGTCTTCCAGATACAGATAATCGAAACGGCGGTATCCGAATTTCTGATTGTTCTTTTCAAGGAATGCGCCTTCCATAAAGGAACGTTTTTCCTTGAACGTCGGGTCGTTGGCGTAAATTGCGCCTTTGGTTTCCACGATGATCGCTTGATGGATTTGACCGTCCTTCCGGCGAATAATCAGAAAGTCCGGCGTATATTTGCCGATATACCGCCAGTAGGTCGCCATGCGCTGATAACACTTGATCTTGAACTCCGTCAGCGCCCGGTCGCCATTGTAATAAACTTCCAAATGCAGGGCATCCACACAGCTTTGTTTCAGCACTTCAGTGAGGAACTTTTGTTCAAAAGAACTGTCGGTCCGATACGGCAGATAATGGAACGAACGATCTTTCTGCGGCATCGGCAGAAATTTTGCGCTCAGCTCGTCTGCTTTGCCATTCTCGCCGATTTCTCGCAACAGTTTAATCGTTTGTTCCGTCTTGGGATCGATTTCCAGTATCCCTTTATCCGCATCTACAATGTTTTTAACTTCGGTCTGTTTCGGATAGAATTTTTCCGGTTCCGTTGTCATAACCGGGCTGGTTAGATTTTCCACTTTCAGCAGACTGGCATCTTCCTGAATCAATTCTTCCGTACTGGTGAAAGAACGTTTTTCGTAAAACGCTTTGCGGATATTGGCATTGATTGCCTCTATACGGTATTGGGGCTGGAAATAACGGATTCCTTTTTCCTCATATGTAAGAGCGTCAAACAGTTTCCGTAACACGGCGTCATGCGGTTTCAAATCGGTAAAGCGGATAAAGCCGAACCCGCCTTTGACAATTTCCCCCAGCCAGCAGTTGTAGTCGGCAATGACCTTAACGGATTTCAGAAATTCCGTCTTGATATTCGTCACTTTCAGTTTGTCGGCAAATTCCGCAGTTCTGAGGATTGCGGCGGGATGCACCGCTTCATTTGCGGCTTCTGAAATTTCCTTTGCCGCGTCACGTCCTTCTTCAATGACCAGTGTTTGATATTCCACTTTCAGTTGATAGAATTCAATTTTCGGCAGTTTCAGATATGCGGTTCGATCATAACGATAAATATTGGTGGGCGGAACACCTTTTCCTCGTTCAAACTCCTGAAGTGAAATATGGTGCTGCTGTTCCAGCTGCAGGTTCAATGTCTTGGCATTACTTTCATTCAAGTAGATCAATGCCGTTTCCGTTACGCCTTTTTGAACCTGACGCAGACAACGGCAGGAGGTCTGCAGAACCATATTGGTCGGGCAATCCCCCTCCTGTGAAAGAATTATTCCGGTTAGACTGCGGCAATCCCAGCCCTCTTTTCCGATCTGTACCAGCAGAACAATGCGAATTTTTGAAAAGGGCTGATCAAGACTGACGAACTGCAGTTCACTTCCCTGCGGCTTTGGGTAGATTTTATTGCCGTCGTGAAAACGGAGAACCGCTTCCGACGCGTTCAGACCGAACTCTTCGGTAAGTCTGATCGCCAGCGGATAAATTTGTTCTTCCAGGACTTCAATCGACCCACCGCAATAGATGCCCAGTTTTGCACAGGTTCCATCCGAATAAACCGTATCTTTATAACGACTGAAAAACTCTCGAATTCCCGCTTCCACAATTTGCGTCCGTTCCATGCCTGATGCGATCTTGACGGTCGGCTTTTTCAAAAAATTACCGATTCCGTCCACCAGCGGATAGTAATGGACGATGTTGGATATTTCAATATTGGACACGGTCAACTCCGGCGCGACAGTGAGCTTTTCCCCTTTTTGAAGGTATGGAGTGCCTGAGAAGCCGATGACACTGTTCAGAGTATGTTTTTTCATCCAGTGATTGACAACCGCGCGCAGTTTTTTATCATCGGTCGCGGCATGGTGGACTTCATCGATAAAAACCGAAAGATGAGGAAGAGATCCGATCAGGTTACGCAATTCATTCGACTGCCGGTCTTTTTCATCATCGTTTTTTTCAATCAACTGCAACTGGCCGTTTTTCTCATCAAGGTTAAGTCGATCCAAAATGACTTTTTCGGCATTTGTGACGGCGACTAACCCGAAAAGATCCTCCAGCGGCTGGTGAATCGCAATCTTTTGAACGTTGGGATTCTTGGTCTTGTTCGACTTGTTTGCCGTCCTGTTCTGGTCCAGAACCTCGAAAATCAGCTTGCGTTTCAGATTTGACGCCGCCGGTTCAGGAATAATCCACGCAGGATCAAAATTCTGAATAGTTCTTAAACTCGGAATTACCGAAGTTTTCAAACCGGAAGGAGCGAAAATGATGAAATTATGAGCAAACGCAGGATTATCCGGCTCATTCCCGGCAAAATACAAATCCAAATAGATGAACGCCGCCATCAAATACGTTTTCCCGGCACCCATTGGCAAACTGAAGAGAAAATCGGTATAGGCGACGTTGTAAAAAGCCCGTCGAAAGAACGATTCATAATCGATCTCATCCGGTGCGTCCTTGATTTTTTTCAACAACTTTGGGGAAAACGCTTTTCCATCCGCATCTGGTGACGCGGCATATTCAAACAACGCAGCAGCGGCCTGATTCGTTTCCAGAACAGTTTTTGCTTTGGATGTCAGTTCGATATTGTCAAAACACAGGGCATTGAACTCGCCGGAACAGAAAAGGTCGCACAGAGAACGATTTTTACAGGCAATTTTTAGGAAAAGATATGTTTTGATCGCTTCGATCTGCGCATCTCGCATCCGACCAACCTTGACCATATAAAGCAACAAGTCTCTAACCGGACAGGCGGCGGATCTGAGCCATGCATCACGTTTTTTTTCTATCATCTTGTAAAACATGGTCTATTCACGCTCCGCCGCTTTATCCGATTTGACCCATGCATCGACTTCGTCCTTTTTGAATTTCCAGCTGCGACCGACACGGTGTCCGGGCATACCCTTGGTTTCAATCCAGCGATAGATCGTCTCCCGACGCGCACCGAGATATTCGGAAATTTCCTTCATTGACAACCAACGATCTTCCATTTGCATTCCTATACGATGAATTCACAATGTACATTCTTTGGGAAAAGATAGCACAGCACGGTGTGTTTTCAAATGAAAGAATGATTTTTTAGAATATTTTTTGCTTAATTTTGATGAATAGAGCGCGTTTTTGCGTGAATTGTACAATGCAAGCAGAGGTCCTACGTTTTTTTGATGAACCGCCATCCGCTATCGCAAGATAGGAATATTGCCTCTTCATTTTCAATCATGGCTGGAATGATGAGAACATTTATGCAGGTGTTTTCATCGTCGGTGGGTTTGCTGTTGTTTTTTTATCGGATGGGAATATGCTTTCATCAACGGAATTTTGCGGAGGTGCAGGCGGTGTTTACGATGGCTCGGATCAAGGCGGTACGCGGCAAGGGGAAAGATTTTTTTCTGAATCACTTGTCATGCAATGATTATTATTCGGAAAATAAACATATTGAAGAGGGTTGGCATGGGACTTTGGCGAATGATTTCGGGCTGTCGGATCAACGGGTTCAGTCGGAGGTGTTCAGCCTGTTTCAGCAGAAGATTAATCCTTTGACGCATGGGAAACTGACTCAGAGAACGGTTGCGGGCGGGATTCGGTTTTATGACTTTCAGTGTTCGGCGCAGAAGTCGGTTTCGGTGATGGCTCTATTCGATGAACGGTTGGTTGAAGCGCATCGGAAATCAGTGAATTTGGCGATGCGGGAGCTGGAGCGTTTTGCTTCGGTTCGGATTCGGGACGAAGCGAATGTCAATACGCAGAATCATGAGATTACCGGCAAGAGGGTTTATGCGAGTTTTCAACATGATGCGAGCCGTTTGCTTGATCCGCAACTGCATACGCACAATGTCGTCTGCAACGTGACGCGGAGTGCAAACGGTCAATACAAGGCGTTGGAAAATACGGAGATGTGCAAAGCGATCCGATACTGAGGACGGGTGTATCAAAATGTGCTGGCGATGGAATGCCGGAAACTCGGTTATGAAATTGTTGAAAGTCTGGACTTTCGGGGCGATGTCAAAGGGTTTGAAATCAAAGGAGTATCGGAAGAACTTCAGGAACGGTTTTCCAAACTGACACATGATATTGACGAGGAAATCGCGCGTCAGGAGCGGAATCTCGGACGTGCTTTGACGGCGGCGGGGCATGATGTTTCTCTGGAAACGCGGTCGTTCAAACTGGCGGAAACGGATTCGGCGGCGGTCCGGAATCATCAGTTGGAACAGCTGTCGCGGGAGGAAATGGAACTGCTGCAAAAGTTGGTGCAGGAATCGTTTCAGCGGGAACGGCGGCGAAAAGAAAATCGTTCCGCGGAACAGGCGATCGACGAGGTTCTCCCGGAACTGTTTGAACAGCAGAGCGTCATGAAAACGGAGCAGATTCTTGCGGAAGTCCTGACACGGAATCTCGGCAAAATACCGCTTGCTGAATTGCAAACGGCACTGTCAAAACATCCGGAACTGCGGAAACTGCCGGAGAATTACATGATTCCGCTGGCGGTGATGGAGGCGGAGCAATATGCGTTTGACGCGATTGAGCGGGAACGCGGTTTGTATGCGCCGCTAAACGTCCATTTCAGAGCATTCGAGGGAGAGAAAAACCGGGCGTCGCAGCGTGAGGCGGTTCAGGGGATTCTGCGGAGTCGCGACCGTTTTGTTCTGCTTCGCGGTGTGGCTGGTTCCGGCAAAACTTCCACGCTGAAAGAACTGGCGCGCGGACTTGCGCAGGCTCCGCGGGTGCTGGCGCCGACGAACAGCGCAGTCGAGGTGCTGAAGCGGGAAGGTTTTCCGCATTCGCAGACGGTGGCAGGTTTTCTTTTGCGTCCGCCGGAATTTAACGGACTTGTGATCGTTGACGAGTCCGGTTTGAACTCACTCCGGGACGGTGTGGCGTTATTGCGTCTGGCGGAGGAAAAGCAACTCCGTATCCTGTTTGTCGGGGATTCGCTTCAGCATCACGCGGTCGAGCGCGGCGACTTTTTTCATCTGCTGGAAGAACATTCTCAAATCAAACGTTTTTCGTTGACGGAGATCCACCGTCAGCAGAAGGAAGAATATCGTCTGGGCGTCAAAGCCTGTGCGGACGGCAATTTTGCGGAAGCATTCGAGCGGTTCGACCGGAACGGATTTCTGCATGAAAACGGTGCCGGCTACCTCAAAATGACAGCCAAGCGTTTTGTCGGATTGTATCATCGGGAACAGGTGATCGCGGTTGCTCCGACGCACCGGGAATGCGATGCGCTCACGGCGGAAATCCGTGCCCGTCTGCCGTTGGGGAAAATTGTCCAAACGCCGAGTGTGTTCCGTTCGGCCCGGTTCAGCCGAGCCAGATTGCGGAATCCGAAAACCTATCATCCGGGGCAAACCGTGATGTTCGTTCGCAAGATGAAAAATATCGCCGAGGCGGGAACGGTTGCGGAAATTGTCAAAGTCGAACGGAATTGTCTGCATTTGAGCAACGGGAAGTTGCTTCGTCTGCCAGGTGCGGCGGATTACATCGCCGTCGGGGAGAGGCGTCCGATGGAATTGCGGCAGGGGGATGTCATTCAGTTTCAGGTCAATTTACGCGAACAAAAGATTTTTAACGGCAATCTTGCCCGGATAACCGGAACACCCGGCGTGGTTGAACTGCTGAAGCAGGACATGAACCCGGTCGCGGACAGCTTGCGGCATCTGCCCGCGGACTTCGCCGGATATGATTACGGCTGGGTGACGACCTCCCACAAATCGCAGGGGCGAACCGCCGAAAACGTCGTGGGGGCGGCCGAGTCGCTGGACCGGAAAGCGTTCTATGTGGCGCTGAGCCGCGGCCGCCGGGAGATGTCGTTACACTGTCCCGATAAAGAACATCTGAAGCGCGGTCTTGCGTACCGTACCGGCGAACGGGCGAGTATCCATGATCTGATCCGCGACCGGGAGATTCCGGCAGACGTGATGTTGCCGTTATCAGATAAGACAAGAGAACAAAAAGCGGAACTGCTTCCGGACTTCAGCTATAAGGATATGGCGGCTCGTGCTAAAGCTGCGATGCGAAAAGTAAAAGCGATGTTGAGTGATACCGCGACGCTTCGCCGGATGCGGCAGCACCGGGAACGGCTTTACAACGAGCATACCCGGTTTGAAGTGGAAGAACATGCGGTCGGTCTGCTCGGCAAGATTGTGGGCA
>OIGD01002464.1_pt1 | contig 14259 bp, 16 predicted proteins | sample 1582211 | NCBI WGS metagenome assembly OIGD01 (sample SAMN04414078, study PRJEB24778) | human gut metagenome | material: faecal | host: Homo sapiens
TTTAATAGGTTTTATTGAAGAAGTAAAGTTTATATATATTTTATAATTATAAATATTTTTGGTGTAATAAAATAAGCTTTGATAGTTTATAAAGGTTAAGTAAGCTTATCTAGCTTTATGCTCCGCTTAATTACATATTATATTTAAGAATAGTCAAGTTGAAGGAGGTAAACCTTGTATGGCTAAACTTTATTTTACCAATGTTGTCACCCTGAACTTGTTTTAGGGTCTTGCAAATGGTGAATAAAACATTAATCTTAAAAACGATAAAAGTTAGAACAACAGGCGAAACGCTTTAAACATAAAGGAAATATAAAAGAGTGGATTCGCGTTTGGCTTTGTCTGGTTGTGAAAATTTAACGGAGTTGCTGTGGTTCCAAAACATGCGTAATACAAGACAATGATAATTGTTCACACCTTAAATGGGTTGCATATTATTTAGTAGATTAGTTTATAGTACTGCTATTTTTAAAAATTATTTTTTCTAAAAAGAGATTTTATATCACCTTCTGTGGCAATATGCAGCATAAGTATTCCAAATATAATTATATTTATAAATGAGAAAAATAAAGCTAAATTACTTGACATTTTTGACTCCCGGCTTGAGATTCTTTAGATAAAATCTTATTTTATAAATATAATATGAGCATAATTTTTTTCAATTCTTTATAAACCGAGTTTTAAATGTACATATTCCATATTTTCACTATATAATTTAAGTTCGTTATTTAAAATAATACACAAAGATTCAATATCTCTAATATCCAAATCGTTATCAAGTCCATAATAAATACAACTTAATAAAATTTTAGATAAACTTTTTACCCGACTATAAATATTTGCCATTGTGTCCATTTTTTCAATAAAAACTTCATCAACAACTACTTTACACATTACAAATTTCTCCTTAACTTTATTTTTATGATAATTAGCATACCATTTAAAAAAAGTTACGGGTTACTATAATGTTATAACATTGTTACTATTTAGGTAAATAAATGTAAAATTATTCTACATCTCAAGCCTTTTTGGCGAAGCCCCAGGCATAGTGTTGTTATAAATATTTAAATCTTCATGCTTTGATTTATAATATTGACTTAAATATTGGCTGTTTTTTATTTCTTCTTCGCAATATAAAACATCCTCAACGTTTCGCAAATATTCAACAAAACGCATTTGTTCCTCGTCAAAATTAAAGTCCCTAATCAATTTTATGATGTCCATATTACTATTTTAAAGGATTTTAACATGATATTCACTATTTTTAGCTTAAATGTTAAGTTTTAAGAAGATAATTTTTGTGTCGGAATATTTTTTCTCACTTAAAATTTCGTAACAACCAAAATCAATTGTCACATTAACACCTGTCTCAAGTACTAAAATCGAATTTTCATCTTTTAATAGGTTATCATTTTTAACTTTATCAATAATTTTTTGATAAAGTCCTTTAAAATATGGAGGATCTGCATATATTACATCAAAATTTTGATTATAATTTATATTTAAAGAATTTTTAATAAATAAATTTGGCGTAAGACCTAAGTTTTTATAATTTTCTTGAATTATTTTTGCTGTCTTAAAGTCATTTTCAATAGCAACAACATCTTTAAAACCTCTTGATAATGCTTCAAGTCCCATAATTCCGGAGCCTGAAAACATGTCCAAAAAACTTTTATCATTAAAATGTCCAATCAAACTATTGAGAATATTAAAAACGCTTTGACGGGTTTTAGATAAAGTTGGTCGTACTGATAAAGATTTTGGAGCAATAATTTTTCGTCCGTTAAAAATACCGCCTGTTATTTGCATTCTTTTAAGTATTCATTTATTGCTTTAGCAGCTCGCTTTCCAGCACCCATAGCATTTATAGCGTTTGATTCACCGTTTGGCGCAACATCTCCGCCAGCATATACACCATCAATTGATGTTTTGCCTGTTTCTTTATCAATAATTATATAACCGCGTTTGTCAGTATTCAAATCCAACCCTTCATCATTTGCTGAAGATTGAATGATAGGGTTAGGTCCTGTCCCCAACGCAACAATAACCGTATCAACATCCATATCAACAATTTCACCTGTTGAAATAGGGCGACGACGACCTGATTCATCAGGCTCACCTAATTCCATAACCTCAAGTTGCAATGTTTTAACATAACCATTTTCTCCAATAATTTTATGTGGAGAATGCAAAAGTTTAAATACTACACCTTCTTCTTTAGCATGACGAATTTCTTCCAAACGTGCAGGCAATTCAGCTTCTGTACGACGATAAACAATATAAACTTCTTTAAACCCGACACGAACAGCTGTGCGTGCTGCATCCATTGCGACATTTCCTCCGCCTATAATAGCAGCTTTTGTGCCAACTCTCAATGGGGTTGGAGAATTTTCATCATTTGCATGCATCAAGTTAACACGGGTTAAAAATTCATTTGCACTATATACACCATTTAAGTTTTCACCTTTAATATTAAGCATTTTAGGCAACCCTGCCCCTGAACATATAAATATTGCATCAAATCCGTCATCTTTTAACTGGTTTATAGTAATTGATTTTCCAACAACGACATTTTTCTCAAATTTTACCCCCAATTCTTTTAAATTGTCTATTTCACGATTCAAAACCGTACGTGGTAGACGAAATGGAGGAATGCCATATCTTAAAACCCCGCCCAGTTTATGCAATGCTTCAAAGACGGTAACATCATGCCCTGCTTTTCGTAAGTCACATGCAGCAGTCATACCGGCGCAGCCTGAGCCAATTATTGCTACTTTTTTACCGCTTGGTATAATTTTGCATTCTTTTGACTTTGTATTATCACCTACAAATCGTTCCAATGCACCAATTGCAACACTTTCACCTTTAATACCTAAAACACAGTTGCCTTCACATTGACGTTCTTGAGGACAAACACGACCACAAACTGATGGAAGCATGGATGTTTCACGAATAATTTCGCCTGCTGCTTCAATATCGCCCTCTTTTACCTTTTGTATAAATCCAGGTATATTTATGTTGACAGGACAACCTTCAACGCAACGTGGATTTTTGCAGTTTAAACAACGTGAAGCTTCAAGTCTAGCCTGGTCAGGAAGAAGATTATTTTCAACAGCTTCAAAATTATTACGTCTTACATTTTTATCCTGTTCTTTTGGTCTTTGTCGTTCAATTTTTGTCATTTTTTATTTATTCTCCAAATTAATTTTTTTATTAAATTGTCACAATCACTGTCATTAAAACACAATGGTTGACACTTAGCAAATTCTAGTATTTTTTTATTTCTTAATTAAAAATTTAACATAAGTATAAATACATAACAAGTTTTTTTAAGAAATATGTTAAAAAGGGTGTATATAGCTCTATTTACACTAAAAATGGATAATTATAAAGTAAACCACAAGCATAAGTGATTTGTATGAGTCTAAATCTTAAGCTTATTGTGTTGAGATTATTACAAACGACAAGGCTACAAAATAAATTCCAAATGACATTATGTCTATATTTTGGACTTATTTGTGGAAAATTATATAAGTATCAGTTGACAATATTTGATTTTGTGCTATATTAATAGTAAGGTAAAAATGAGATATAAAATGAATTTAACGATTAGCCAAAACAATACAAAACCAATTTATCAAAACAAAAAAAATAAAGAAAAAGTTTATAGTGAAACTAATAATTTCCTAAATATAACTTTAAAAAACGAACATGTTCTTTCAAAATATGGTGTTCAAACTTTAAAAAACAACATTAGTTTTGGTATAAGCAAATGTAATTATGTTGAAGATTTTCACAAAAAATTAAATAACCCCGCTCAAAACATGTTAAGGAGGTTAAGAGAGTTTAATGTTTTAAGAAACAGACAGAGATTTATACGTTTTTTACAGTTCATAAATGCACAAGAAAGAATCAAAAGAGACAATCGTGCACAAATTGCTGGTTTGAGACATAAAGTTGCAGCTTTAAATGACCAATATTTGCAAAAAAATACTGAGCTAATAATCAATACTTTGGATAATGAACAAAGCTTATCTAGTTTTCAAACAAATATTAAATTAAGACTTATAAACAAATTAATAGAGTTTAAAGCTTATGGATGTGACAGAATATCCTTGGCTGAAAGTTATATAAATCCTGAATTTATAAACAATAATAAATTTAAAATTCAAGAAATGGCTGATTTAAACGCATATACAATAACTGTTACACCTTGCACAACCCAAAATTCCTCTGTCAAAGGTGTTAAATTTGCGCAGATGAATAATAATTTAGGTAATGTTAACCGTGTTTATTTTAATTTTATTAAATATGAAGGTGAAAATAATTATGTTTTAGACGATTTTAAAATATCTGCAAAAGCCGGTGAATCTTTATCTAACGTATATGTCAGAGGTGATGATAACGAAATGCATAATGTAGAAAATGTAAATACGCTAGGTTTTGGAGAACTTAAGTCTATCACAGAGCCTGACAGTTATTTTATTGATTATCTTGTGGCAGAACCAGAAGATGATAATCATCTAAAAATAGATAATAAGACATATTGGTATGCATTAATCAACAACAATTTAAGATTCTGCAATGAAGACCCTGCAAATTCTTAAAGAAAAAATTAACCCAATTTTTTAGCTTTATCCACAGTGTCAATAATTGTTTTGTTTAATATATCACTTATATTGCTATTTAATAAAACACTATTGCCAACTTCTGTGCAGCCGCCTTTTGTTGTGACATTTTCGATTAATTTTTCGACATTAATGTTATTTTTAAGTCCATTTAAAATCATTTTTCCGGCTCCAATAGCAGTTTGAGATGACAATTTTAAAGCGGTTTCATAATCTAACCCAAGATTTTGAGCGGATTTTGCAAGTTCATTAATAATATAATAGTAAAAAGCAGGTCCTGAACCTGAAAGAGCTGTTACAATATCAATTTTGTCTTCTTCAACAATAACTGTTTCGCCAACACTTTGCATTATTTTTTTTGCTAAATCTAAATCATCATCATTTGCAAAATTTCCTTTGCATAAACCTGAAATGCCCTCGTTTATAAGTGCTGGAGTATTTGGCATAACCCGAATTACTCTTGCATTATTACTTAATGCTGTTTCTATTTTTTGTGAAGAAACACCTGCTGCTATTGAAATTATAAGTTTTTCATTTTTTATTTCTTTTTTTATTTCCTCTAAAATTTCATTAATTATAAAAGGTTTTGTGCATATTAAGATAATGTCGTTATTTTTAACAAGTTCTTTAATTGAACTATAAAATATGGCATTATATTTTTGTTTTATTTCGTCAACTAAATTTTCTTTAACATCAAAAAATGAAAAGTTATTAAATAATTTTGAGTTAAAAATACCGTTCATAATAGAATTTGCCATTTTGCCGGCACCAATAAAACCTAGTTTTTTGTTCATATAAATTTACCTTTACTAATATAATTATTTGACTAAAATGCATGTGTATTCTATCATAAAGATAACATAAAATAAAAATAAATATAAAGGAGAATAAAATGAGACGAACATTAGAGGGAACAAAAAGAAAAAGACAAAAAGTGAGCGGTTTCCGTGCTCGTATGGCGACACCTGGTGGTCGTGGCGTAATTAATCGTCGTCGTGCTAAAGGTCGTCATAGACTTGCTATAGTTGCTAAAAAACTTGCTTAATAATGCTTTGTAAAAAATATAGACTTACTAAAAATAGCGCATTTATAAGTACATATTCAAACAAAAAAGTCGTGAGTAACGATTTTTTTGTGTTGTATATTGGAAAAATTAAAACGTCTCAATCCGAAATACCTACAAAAGTTGGCTTTGTTGTTTCTAAAAAAAATATCAAACTTGCTTCAAAACGAAATAAAATTAAAAGGCAAATTAGAGAAATATATCGAAATTTTGTATTAAATAAAGCAGAATATAACGTTGATAGACATTTATCTTTAGTTTTTGTTGTAAAATCACAATGTTATAATAAAAATTTCAACTTAATTAAAGAAAAGTTTATGGAACTTATAATTCAAATTTGACTAATTTATTATTGAAATTTTTGTCTTTCAATGTTATTGTAAAAAAAATAGAATCATAAGGAAAAAAATTTGTTTGAAAAATTTACTCAAGTTGCCGTCGATGTAGTAATTGAAGCACAATTTGAAGCTTGTTCTTTAAAACATAAGCAAATATATCCTGAGCATTTTCTTCTTGGATTTTTGTCTCAAAAATATTGCTATGCTTGCCGTATATTGAATAATGCAAATATCAATTCGCAAAACTTGAGAGAATTAATTGAAGAAAAACTTAAATCAAAAAAAATAAATGAAGAGAATATACATAATGTTACATTTAGTTATAATGCAAAAAGTGTATTAAATAATGCTATTTCTCATGCAAAAATTATTACACAAAGTTATGTTACGCCCGAACATATTTTTATTGCACTTTTAGAGTATGAAAAAAGTTATGTTAGAGATATTTTAACTCAACTTGGATTTGAGGTTGATAAAAATAAAGCCCTGATGTACAAGCTAATTAAGCGTAATAAAAAAACTGAAAACATACATCCTGAGGAAGATTTTGCGCTTAATTGCAAGAATGAAAATATAGAACTTGCAACAATATTTGAGGATTTTAAAAATTCAAGTATTTTTAATTCTGCAATGGCAAAGTTAACTGCTTCAAATTATGAAATATTGGGAACAGAACAGATTATGCAATCTATTCTTGAGGATAAAAGTTCCGAATTGACTCAAATGTTAAATAAAACAGGGTTAAATTTGGAAAAATATTTAAATAAATTATCTGAAATAACAAATAGAAACGAAGAATTTGAAGAAAAACAAATAGTTTTAACTCCGAATGCTTTAAAAACGCTTATCGTTGCTTATGAAACTGCAAAAGAATTTGGTGATTTAGCAATAATGCCCCAACATTTTGTTTTGTCATTGTTAAAATCAAAAAAGGGTATAGCATACCGTATTATGAAGGAATTAAATGTTGATTTTGATTTAATAGCTTCAAATATAATAAAACCCATAGAACGACAAATGAATGAAGTTACAACGATTATGCGTTTGGCACACGAAGAAGCTTATAATTTAGGTCAAAATATTGTAGGAACTGAATTGATTCTGTTGGGGATTGTGGCTGAGGGAACTTCTATAGCTGCTAAAGTACTTTTAAAACTTGGAGTAAACTTAAAAGAAATAAGAACAAGTGTTGAAAAATTAATGACACCATCTGATGATTATGCAAGCAAAAATTTAAAATTATCAGAACGTGCAAAAAATGTATTAAGCCTATCAAGTAAAATAGCTCGTGAATATGAAGTAAATAAAATTAGACCTGAACATTTACTTTTGGCGATTACTCAGGAACCAAAATGTGTAGCTATGAAAATATTAAATGATTTAGGGGTTGATGTTTTGGAAATTAAATTTGGTATTACAAAGGAGCTTGAAAAATAACCTTCTTGATGTATAATTTATATGATTTACAATATATAAATTAAGGAGATAGTTAAATTGTCAAATATTAAAGTGGGTGTTGTTGGAGCTTTAGGCAAAATGGGACGTGAAGTTGTCAAAGCTGTCTTTGATAATGAAACTATGGAACTTGTTTTGGCCGTTGATATGTTTAATGTCGGATGTGATATTGGTGAAATAGTTCTTAATAAAAAAATTGATGTAAAAATAGAATCTGATTTATGTCATGCTATTGAGTCAAAAGATGTTGATGTCATTGTTGATTTTACCCAGCCTTCAAGTATATATAACAATGCAAAAAAAATATTAAATTCAAATGTTAATCTTGTTATTGGTACAACAGGTTTGAATGAGGAGCAGCTTGAAGAGTTAAAAAATTTAACATATGAGAATCATGTTTCAACCTTAATAGCTCCAAATTTTTCAACAGGAGCTGTTTTATTGATGATGTTTTCAAAAATGGCTGCAAAATATTTTGATAATGCCGAAATTATAGAACTTCACCATAACCAGAAAAAAGATGCGCCGTCTGGAACCGCTATAAAAACTGCAAAAATGATAGCTTCTGTTAAAGATAATTTTGAGAAAGGAAATTGCGAAGAAGTTGAGCTTATTGATGGTGCCAGAGGAGCCAAAGCAGATTCAAACGTTAGGATTCATTCAGTTAGAATGCCAGGATTTATAGCATCTGAGGAAGTGATTTTTGGTGAAAATGGACAAATTTTGACCTTAAGACATGATTCAATGAACCGAGAATGCTATATGAAAGGTGTTTTGCTTTCAATAGATTATGTTTATAAACACAAGGAATTCGTTTACGGGTTGGAAAATATTTTAAGTTTTAATTAAAATTAAGAAAAAATAATAAAAGAGAAAAGGAATATAATTAATGAGAAAACCTAATTTAGCAGTATTGGGCGCAACAGGTGTAGTTGGAAGTCGAATTTTAAGTATATTAGAAGAAAATAAAGTAGAATATAATGATATAAAATTTTTAGCAAGCAAAAAAAGCGCAGGCAAAAAAATAATGTTTAATGGTCTTGAACATACTGTTGTTGAAGCAACTGATGATGTTTTTGATGGTGTAAATATTGTTCTTGCATCAGCCGGTGGGTCTACAAGTTTAAAACTTGCACCTGAAGCTAAAAAAAGAGGTTGTGTCTATATTGACAATTCATCTGCATTTCGAATGGAAAAAAATGTTCCACTTGTAATTGCAGGAGTTAATGATGATGATTTGAAAAAACATAATGGAATAATAGCAAATCCCAATTGTTCAACATCGCAGTTGATGCTTGTATTGAAACCGTTAAATGACAAATATAAAATAAAAAGACTTCTAGTCTCAACATATCAGGCTGTTTCAGGAGCTGGGTTAGCAGCCATAAATGAGTTAAAAGAAAATGTTCAAGCCTTTAATAAAGGTGAAGATTTTCAAAATAAAACGTTTAAAAAGCCTATTGCATATAATGTGATACCACAAATTGATGTTTTTTGTCAAAACGGCTATACAAAGGAAGAAATGAAGGTTACAAACGAAACACGCAAAATATTGCACTTAGATGATTCTATTCCAATATCTTGTACAGCAGTTCGTGTCCCTGTTTTTGTTGGACATAGTGAAGCTGTTGAAATAGAATTTGAAAATGATGTCAATGTTGATGAAGTACGTAAAATTTTAAGCAATGCTTATGGGGTTAAAGTTGTTGATGATATTGATAACTATATTTACCCTACACCTCGAGATTGCGAGGGTAAAAATCCTGTTTATGTGGGGCGTATTCGTAAAAGTATAGGTTTTAAAAATGGTATTACTCTGTTTTGTGTTGCTGATAACTTAAGAATAGGCGCTGCTTTAAATACAGTTCGGCTTGCACAAAAAGTTATTGAAATGGGGTTATATTAAATAAAATATGCTTGAGTTATTAGTCTTATATACTCTTAACACTTTTGAAAAAACAGGATATTCAATAAAAAAAGAAATCACAAAAAAATTTGGTACCTTTATTCAGCCATCTAGCGGTGCATTGCATCCTCTGCTAAAAAAACTCGTTCAAAAAAAGATTATTGATGAAAAGAAAGTTTTAACTGATGGCGGTAAAAAGTTAAGTTATTTTTATTTAAATAAAGACAGCTTAAAACATTTTTCAAAGCTTTTTATTAAACCTTTGTCAATTAATCCAAGTGTATGTGTGGATGAAATATATTCAAAACTTGCTGTTTTTAAAATGGCAAACAAAGATGAGCAAAATGACTTTCTTGATAACGCTATTGAAAATTTAAAAATGTTTATTGTTGATGCTAAAAATACACTTGAAGATGAATATATGAAATTTGATTTTTATCAAAAAACTTTAACGAAATATCAAATTGGTATGTTTGAAAACTTATTAAAACATGTTGAAAGGTTTAAAAACTTTGGTGATGAATGCAATAATAAGTGAAGTTAAACCAAATTCAATAGCCTGGGAATTTGAACTTGAGCCGGGTGATAAAATTATTCAAGTTAACGGTAAAGATTTATCTGATTTAATTGATTTTAACTTTGAAACAGCTGCAAACGAATATAAATTAACAGTAGAGAAAAAAAATACAGGCGAAATTGAAGTTTTGGAAATTGAAAAAGATGACGATGAAGAACTTGGAATTGTTTTTGAATCGGCTGTTTTTGATGGTGTAAAACGCTGTTTAAATAAATGTATTTTTTGTTTTGTTGACCAACAGCCTAATAACTTGCGCAAAACTTTATATATTAAAGATGATGATTATCGACTTTCCTATCTTCAGGGTACTTATGTTACTTTGACCAATTTGAAAAAAGAAGATAAAGAGCGAATTGAAAAGTTAAATTTAGGACCTTTGTATGTTTCGATTCACACTACAAATGGCGACTTGCGAAAAAAAATGTTAAATAATAAAAATGCCGGCAAAATTTTAGACGAGCTTGATTGGTTAAAAAAAATAAATATTCCTATACATTGTCAGATTGTTTTGTGTCCCGGATATAATGATAATCAGGAATTAATAAAAACTTTAAATGATTTATATAAATATAAAAAAATAGTAAAATCAGTTGCTATAGTTCCTGTTGGGATTACAAAGTATCGAGATGATAACAAGTTAAAAAAAGTTGATTATGATGTTGCAAAAAAAACAATTGAAATTGTAGATAATTTTAATTTAAAGAAAAAAAATAATTTTGCGCAGTTAAGCGATGAGTTTTTTATTTTAACCGATAGTGATATTCCTGATAAAAAATACTATAAACATTATGCCCAGCTTGATGATGGAGTTGGAACTACGAGAATTATTTTAGATGATTTTGCCAGGTATGAAAAAAAATTACCAAAAAGAATTAAAGATAAAAAAACTTTTCATTTTATTTTATCAAAGTCAAGCTTGAGGGCGTTTAATGTTATTATTAAAAGACTTAACCAAATCGAAAATTTAAATATTATACCTGTTGAAGTAAAGAATAATTTTTTTGGAGATGAAATTAATGTCTCGGGTTTGATTGTTGGAAGTGATATATTGTCAACGTTAAAAAATCAAGAAAATTTAAATATAGTTTTACCATCAATCATGCTAAAACCATATTCGACAAGCTTTTTAGATGATATGACAGTTGAAGATCTGCAAAAGAAGTTAAATTCAAAAATTCATATTATTGAAGATTCTTATTGTTTCAGAAATTATTGAGCTGTGTTGTGAAAATAATGATATTTAATTTTATATTTATTAATTATTTTCTTCAAAAATTTCTTTTTTATTTTTTCTAAAACTTAAAACATTATTGACGACAGTTGAAATTAAAGCTGCTGTTGCAACAACTTCCGAGGCAATAATAAAATGTTTATTATGTTTTGGAGGAGTATACTGTTTTATATCATCAAGACAATTGAAAAGCGAAAAACCTGTCCAACCTATCTCTGCCACTTGTTTAAATATTGTTCCCCAAGCAACACTATTCATCGTTTTGTTCTTATCCTTATTTTTCTCAATACCAAAAGAAGCAAATGGAGAACCAAAAATTAATGCGCCATAAATAATTGTAAATAAGCCTGCCATTGTTTTATATGTTTTTGGCATGTTTTTGTGTGGCAACCAAAGAGGTGCAATATTTAGTGAAAACACAAGCGCATCTTTTGGTTTCTCAATAGGGCCTTTTAAATAAACATATTTATTTTTTTCATTTTCTTTTTCATTTTTTGAAAACTTAACATTATGGTTATTTAATTTTAAATTTGTATTAATCATATTGTTCTTCTTTCTTTTTAATTTTTGCTTTTATTGTATCTTTATTTTCGGATAAAAAACTAGCCTTTTCAACGAAAACAGAGGAAAATCTAGCAGATAATTCATCTATATATGCTAAGCGTATTTTTAAAATATTACTTATTTTGTCTTTTGATGCATCATTTAATGCTTTTTTCAGATTTTTTTCAAATTTCTTTACAACATTTATTGCATCCTCACCTATATCATCTACATTATAGCTCTCAATATTTTTTAAGTTTAAATTTTCACGTTCATCATCAGTTAACAAATAAATCATTTTTCCGGTTTCTTCATCTATATATGGTTTAATCTCAGGATTTAATCCTTTATAAGCAATAAATTTAAATAAATCAGGCATAAAGAATTTTGTAACATAGCGTCCGAAGTCTGTTAAGTCTTCTTCTCCGTTTGTATACATGAAAATTTTTTTTGAGGATGTTTCTATATTTTTAAAAACATCTAAAGCAAAAGGATACATTAAATTTTTAAAAATTTCGTCCATTTTTTTATAGGTATAAAGATCATCTTTGTCTATGTCTTCATAAGGTTCTACAACACAATCAACACCAAAATAACCGGAAGCTATTTCATATCTTGATACGCCAAGACTTCTTTCTCTAGAACATCTTGGACTTATTTTTGAACTCATCATAACGGCTTTTAAAGTGGGTGCTGTATCTAAAATTTCAAACTCTTGTGTCATAAGCATTTTTAGTATATAATCTTCTTTACAAGAAAAGAAATCAATATCTTTAATACGATAACAATGGTCAATAACTTTCTGTGCAGTTTGTTCATCAATATATGTTATTTCTTTTAATGGAGTTTTGCTTGAATTTATTAGTTTTACTATTTCTTTAGCTGATTTTCCTTCGATTCCTATTCTATTAAGAATATTTGCAAATTCTTCACCCATTGAAGTCTCAATAAGTTGCTGTGAATATTTTTCATTTAATATATAGGCACTTGATGCTTGATATATGCCTTTTTGCATTTTTTGACAATATTCCCCAGTCATATAATCGTCAAATGTATAATAATCATCTACATGCTCAAAATAATATTTTTCCTCAGTTAAAGCATCAATATTGCCAAATGGAGTATAAAATGGTGCAAATTTAATTTCATAATATTTAAAATTTAAATTATTAATTGTATAATTATTTTCCATTTCACTATCTTCAAGTTCACTTTGGTACAATGGAAAGTAATATGGAATAACAACATCTTCATTATTAGGCGCAGCATCATAGTTTGTTATTAGCTTGTTTGAGTTTTTCTCTTCATATGTTGCATAACGCTTATCAAATATTTGCAAATAAATATCTTTATAATCATCAAAATCTTCATGATTAGGACTGTTTACAAATTTAAATCCCACATTTTCCTTATATGAATCAGGTAAGACAATACAGAGTTTTTGTTCAATATATGATGGAGTTCTAACTATATGTCTATGTGTATTATAATATCTCCAGTAAGGTGAATTAGGCCCACGTAGTAATAAATCTTGAAATTGATATCCTGATAATCCAGTCCTGCCATATAGATCTTTTTTTTGTGATGCTTTTTGTACAGCTTCTGAATATGTCATATCATTATTAACACCATCTAATTTTTTTTGTCTTTTGGAAACAATACGTTTACAGATTTTTATAACATCCTCACCTAGTATTTTAGTTGCTGTTAACGATAAACCGGATTTTAATATATTACCAATTCCAGGGATTTCACTTAATATTTCATTGGCGGCATTAGCAATAGTGTTTTTTGAAGCATAAGCTTTAGCTAACATAATTCCACCAGATATTGCATCACCTGTTTTTTTTGTTGCATTTTGGCAAAAATGTATACCTGATTCATTTTGAAGTTCGTTTTTTTCTTTTCCATTTAATCTATATATTGAAGCAATACCTTCAACCATTTCTTCTTGTGCATAAGAAGAAATGGTTGAAGATAAAGCACCAACTACAGCATTCCCTGTCGTCATTTGATTTACTAGTTCTCTTGATTTTTGTTCTCTTGGAGTACTGGGTTCATCAAAAGTTTCCTTTATCCTTTTATGTATTGCTGCGGATAACCAACCTAAAGGAGCTCCTATTAATCCCGAAACCATGCTTGACTTTTCTTTTATTTCTTTTTCTACTTTACGAATAAATGGTATTCCAAAAGAAATATTATTAGTTTTTTTATTTTGTTTGTACCCATTTGTACCCCATAATTTAAATTGTTTATTTTCAATTTTACGCTCCTATCTTTTTAAACAATTTTATTTTAACTTCAATTTATATAAAAACCGTAAAAGAATAATTTGCCGGTTTAATAAGGAAATGTTAAGAAAAATTTACAAAAAATGTTAAAATAAACAAGAATACTACTTTTGCTCATCGTATAATTTTTTCAAATATTCACCTATAAATGAGTTTTTGTTTTACATTACCTAAAATCCCATATTACGTAATATATTTTCAACTATCTTTATTTTTTATTCTCCTTT
>OIGD01002466.1_pt1 | contig 14232 bp, 13 predicted proteins | sample 1582211 | NCBI WGS metagenome assembly OIGD01 (sample SAMN04414078, study PRJEB24778) | human gut metagenome | material: faecal | host: Homo sapiens
GGATATACTGGTACTAATTTTGATAGACCAGAATTCAAAAGAATGATGCAAGACATTGTTTGTGGCAAAATAAATGGCATCATTGTTAAAGATTTATCAAGATTAGGAAGAAATCATAAACAAGTAGGAAAATATATTGAAGAAATATTTCCTATTTATAATATTAGAATAATTGCTATTAATGATAATGTTGATTCTTTTGAAAATCCAGAATCAATAAAAAGTTTAATTGTACCTGTTAAAAACCTTATTAATGAAAACTATTCAAGGGATATATCAAGGAAAGTTGCGAGTGCTTATGTAACTATGGCAAAAAATGGTCAATTTGTCGCAGGAACTACTCCTTATGGATATATGCTCGATCCAGAAGATAAACATCATTTAATACCTGATCCTAATGAAGTACAAATTGTAAAGAAAATATTTGATATGGCTTTAAAAGGAAACGGAAGAATCAAAATTTGTACTTATCTTAATGATAATGGAATTTTATGTAGAAAAGAAATCCAAAGAAGAAAAAAAAGAAAACTTTCGTTAAGTGCATTTGAAATTGAATCTACCTACTTATGGAGTACATCTACAATAGGAAGAATGCTTTCTAATGAAAGTTATATAGGTAATTTGGTACAACTTAAAACAAAAAGAGCACATTTTGGAACGGAAAAAATAATTACTAAAGATAAAGAAGATTATATTCGTTCAGAAAATACACACGAACCAATAATATCAAAAGAAGATTTTGATAAAGTACAAATAATAATAAAACAAAATGAAAAAAAGAAAAAAACACCTTCTCCTTCAAATTTTTCTAAATTTAGAGGAAAGTTAAAATGTGCAGATTGTGGCAGAGCAATGACAAAACAAGAAGATTTTAGAGGCAAACGTAATATATCAAATTATTTTTGTATGACTTATTTACAAGTAAGTAAAAAATGTTCACCACATAAAATTAAAACCGAAGATTTAGAAAATATAGTTTTAGAAATAATTCAAATGCAAATTAAATTAGTGATAGAACTAGAAAAAAGTTTAACTAAACTATACTTCAAAGACAACAAAACGTCTATTGAAAACGAATATAAAAACAATGTTAAAATTGCAGAGTTAAGAATTACAAACTTAAAGGAAGAAAAAAGAGAATATTATGAAAAATGGAAGTTCAATAAAATAGAAAAAAGTGAGTTTGTAAAAATATCTAATGAAATAGAAGAAAAAATAAAAAAGTTTAATGAAGACATAGAATTATATACTTCAACATATAGAGAAACTATTAAAAAAATTAGAAAAAACGATTATTGGATTAGTCATTATAAGAGAAATAAAAGAATTAAGAAAGTTTCAAAAGAAGTTCTTGATGAATTGGTAGAAGTAATCTATGTATCAGAAGATGGAAGTATAGATATAAAGTTTAAATATCAAGACGAATTTTCAAGTTTAACAAAATATATAGAAAGTGAGGTAGCGAAAGAAAATGAAAAAATGGAAAATAGGAATTTATCGCAGGCGTTCATTTGATGAAAATTGCGAAGGAGAATCAAATAGTGTTGCTAATCAACAAAAACTAATAGATGATTATTTACTTGACAAGGATGATATAATTGTATATAAATCTTATGTTGATGATGGATATACAGGTACAGATTTTAATAGACCAGGATATAAGCAAATGCTTAATGATATTAAGAAACAAAAAATTAACGGAGTAATAGTAAAAGATTTATCAAGATTAGGAAGAAATTATATTGAAGTAGGTAATTTCATTGATGAAATAATACCTGAATATAATTTAAGATTCATATCTGTAAACGACAATGTAGATTCTTTTAAAAATCCAAATATAATGGATTCATTAGAAATACCATTTAAAAATCTTATGAATGAGTGTTATTCAAAAGATTCATCACAAAAAATGCGAACTTCTCTTAAAGCAAGTAAAAATTCCGGAAATTTTATTGGTAAAATTGCTCCTTATGGATATTTGAAAGATCCAGAAGATTCACATAAATTGATTATTGATGAAGATGCTGCTAAAAATGTTAAAAGAATATTTACGTTAGCATTAAAAGGAAAAAGCAAACAAGAAATAATAGAAGAATTAACAACTAATCATATTTTAACTCCAAGTATGTATTTGAAGGAAAAATTTGATATAAAACTAAGTAATATTAGTAGAAAATGGAATACTAAAATGCTAGATACTATATTAAAAAATGAAACTTATATTGGTTCTCTTGTACAATGTAAGAGAACTAGAATAAGTCATAAAGTTCATAATCTGGTTAGAGTTGCTGAAGACGAATGGATTATTTCTAAAGATAGCCATAAAGCAATTATCAATGAATCTATATTTAATCAAGTACAAGACATTTTATATAATAGAAATGTAAGAGTAAATAAAGATGGAAGATTTTATAAATATACTGGTTTTTTGAAATGTTCAGAATGTGGAAAGAATTTATATAGAATGACAAGAATAAAAAAAGGAAAGGAACAACCATATTATTATTGTAGTACTTATATCAATACAAAAAAATGTAATAAACATTATATTTTAGAAAGTGAATTAGATGATATTGTTATTGAAGTTTTAAATCAATATATAAAAATGATTTGTGATGTTGGTAAAAAGATTGATGACATTGTTTCATATTCTAGGTTGGAATATGATTTAGAAATAAAAAAAATGAGAATAGTTGAAATAGAAAAAGAATTAAACAAATTTCGATTATTATTAGATGAATTGATAAAAGATTATAAATGCGATTTTTTATCACAAGAAGATTATGAAAATTTTAAAAGAAAGTATTTATACGAAATCAATAAATTAAATTTAGAAAAGGAAAAATTGCAAAAAAAAGAAATTAATTCATACAACTTAGATTGGATAAAGAAATTTAAAGCAGTAGAAAAGATAACAAATATAGATAGAAATATAGTAGATAGTTTCATAGAAAATATCTTTGTTAAAGATGATAAAAGTGTAGAGATATTATTTAGGTATAAAAATCAATATAAAGTTGCTTTAGATTATCTAAAAAATCAAAATAATATGGTATAATAATGTACGAGAAAGTTCTTGTAAGAAAAAGAATAATATAGAAAGAAGTGATTTTTTTATGGATAATTTTGATAAAAATAATGGGGTTAATAAAAGTGGTATCAACTGGTATCCAGGACATATGGCTAAGACCAAAAGACTTATAAAAGAAAATTTAGGATTAATTGATATAATTTATGAAGTAATTGATTCAAGAATACCATATAGTTCTAAGGTAATAGATATAAATACTTTAATAAACAATAAACCAAGAATACTTATTATGACAAAGTATGATTTATGTGATAAAAATGAAACAGAAAAGTTTGTTAAATATTATGAGGAAAAAGGTTATGTTGTAGTTAAATATGATTTAAATACAAAAACATCTTTTAATGATTTACTTGATTTAAGTAGAAATCTTCTTGAAGACAAAATGAAAAAAAGAGAAGAAAAAGGGCTTAAAAGAACTACAATAAAAGCTTTAGTTGTAGGTATTCCAAATGTTGGTAAATCCACTCTTATAAATAAAATAGTAGGTAAAAAAAGTGCAACTGTAGGTAATAAACCTGGTGTTACAAAAAATCTTAATTGGGTTAGAGCAAGTAAAGATATTGAACTTTTAGATAGTCCAGGAATACTTTGGCCCAAATTAGAACAAGAAACAGTTGCTTATAATTTAGCAAGTATGACTGCGATAAAAGAAGAAATACTTGATAAACAAGATGTGGCAGTATATATAATAAAAACATTATATAAATTGTATCCTTCTAAATTAGAAGAATTTTATAATATAACATCAATTAATGATTTTGAAGAAGTATTTGATATAATTGCTAGACAAAAAGGTTTATTACAAAAAGGTGGAGTACCTAATTATGATAGAGTAATAGATTTAATAATTAATGATATAAAAAGTGGTAAGATAAAAGATATTACTTTTGATAGGATTTCGTATGAATAGAAAAGAGATACTTAATATATTAAAAAAGTTAAATTTGCCTCAAAATGAATTTGTTGTGTTATCAGGTGCTAGTTTGGTCGTTCAACAAGTAAAGTCAAAAACAAATGATATAGATATAGGGGTTAGTGAAGCTTTATTTAAAAAATTAAAAAATGATGCAGTTATTGTAAACAGTTTTCTTGGGTATGATGTATATAAGTTAAATGACTATAATATTGAATTTAGTAATAATTGTTCTTTTTTTAATAAAGATGAAGCAATTGTTATTGAAAATATGTATTTTCAAGATTTAAATAGTATTAAAAAAATGAAGGAAAATTTTAATAGAAATAAAGATAAAAATGATATAAAAAAAATAGATTTATTTTTAGATTTAAAAGACAATTTAAAATATGAAAAAGAATTATATAATGATGGTTATACTTTAATTGCAGGAGTTGATGAAGTAGGTCGTGGGCCTCTTGTTGGACCTGTAGTGGCAGCGGCTGTTATTCTTCCTAAAAATTATAAACTTGAAGGTCTTACTGATTCAAAAAAGCTATCGGAAGCCAAAAGAAATTATTTTAATGAAATAATAAAACGTGATGCAATTAGTTATGGTATAGGAGTTATAGATAATAATATAATAGATGAAGTAAATATTTATGAAGCTACTAAACTTGCAATGAAACAAGCTATTTCTAATTTAAAAATTAAACCTGATTATGTTTTAACAGATGCAATGAAATTAGATATAGATATAGATTTTAAATCCTTAATCAAAGGGGATTTAAGAAGTTTATCAATTTCAGCAGCAAGTGTTATTGCTAAAGTATATAGAGATAATTTAATGTATCTTCTTGATAAAAAGTATCCATATTATAATTTTAAAAATAATAAAGGATATCCTACAAAGGATCATATCGAAGCAATAAAAAAATATGGTATAATTAAAGAACATAGAATAAGCTATCATCCAGTTAGTGAATATATTAATAAAAAGTAAAGGAAAAAAGAGTATGAAGTATTTAAAAAAATTAAATGAAAAAAATTATAACTTTAAAGGCGTAGATAAAGTAAAATTATATTTATTTATTTTTATCGCTGGGGCTTTTGCTGGATATATATATGAAGTTATATTTGAACTTATAGAATCAGGAACATTTGTTAATAAAGGATTTTATTATGGACCATATTTACCTGTTTATGGTGTTGGTGCAGTGTTTTTAAGTTTGATTCTTAATAATTATAAAAAACATCCATTTTTAGTATTTGTTTTAGGAATTTTAATTACAGGAATAGTTGAGTATATAACAGGTTATGCAATGTATAAAATATTTCACAAGAAATGGTGGGATTATACAGGACTTTTCTTAAATATTGATAGTTATGTATGCTTTAGATCAGTATTTACTTTTGCAATTGGGGGAATGTTATTAATTTATATTGTGGAACCTTTAATAAAAGAATTTATAAGCACTAAAAGTAAAAAAATAACAAACATAATAAGTATTGTCTTTATTGTTATATTTGTAATTGATGCTTTATTATCATTTTTAATAAGAAATAAAATATAAAACAGTATTTGACATAAATAAAAAAATGATGTATAAATTATAACTGAAGATGAAAGGAATTTAGGATATGAAAAATTTAGTAATCGTGGAATCTCCTAGTAAAAGTAAAACAATAGAAAAATATTTAGGAAATTCTTATAAAGTTGTTTCTTCTAAAGGACATATTAGAGATTTAAAAACAAGTGGCAAATATGGGTTTGGTGTTGATGTTGATAATAATTTTGCTCCAAGTTATGAACCAATAAAAGGAAAACAAAAAGTAATAAATGATTTAAAAAAATTAGCTAAAGATAGTGATATGGTATATCTTGCATCAGATCCTGATAGGGAAGGAGAAGCTATTAGTTGGCATTTAAAAGATGCTTTAGGATTAAAAGATAAAGAATATGAAAGAGTAGTTTTTAATGAAATAACTCATGATAAAGTACTTGAAGCTTTTAAACATCCTAGAAAAATAGATGATGATTTAGTAAAATCACAAGAAGCAAGAAGAATACTTGATAGAATTATTGGATTTCGTTTATCTAAATTAATGCAATCAAAAACAGGAGGAAAAAGTGCAGGTAGAGTTCAAAGTGTTGCATTAAAATTAATCGTAGATAGAGAAGATGAAATTAATAGTTTTATTCCAGAAAAGTACTATACGATAACAGCGTTTTTTAATGATTTTGAAGCAGATATATTTAAATATAAGACTACTGATTTAGAAATAACAAAAGAAGAAGAAGTAAATAATATTTTATCTAAATTAAATAAGACATTTAATATTGAAGAAATAGAGAAAAAAGAAAAATTAAAAAAAGCTAAATATCCTTTTACAACATCTACACTTCAACAAGAAGCATCAACAAAATTAGGTTTTACTGGTAAAAAGACAATGAGTATAGCACAAAAATTATATGAAGGTATAGATATAGGGACTGAAACAACTGGACTTATTTCTTATATGAGAACTGATTCTGTTAGATTAAGTGATGAATTTGTTGGAAAAACATTAAATTATATTGAAAAAAATTATGGTAAAGAATATATTGGTTATGTTAAAACAAGTAAAAAGAAAGAAAACGTTCAAGACGCTCATGAAGCAATAAGACCAACTGATATAAATAAAACACCAGAAAAGATGAAAGAGTATTTAACAAGTGATGAATATAAATTATATAAACTTATTTATATAAGAACGCTTGCTAGTTTAATGAAAGACGCAAAAACATTAGCAACAACAATTATTTTAGATAATAATGATTATAAGTTTAAAGCTAGTGGTAGTGTTTTAACATTTGATGGATATTTGAAAGTTTATAGTGATTATGAAGATAAAGAAGACATCTAAGTTTGCAGTAATGATAAGTGCAGTATTGGTAATTGGCGTGACAGGTGGATTTGCAACTTCCGCATCATCCTTGGAGAAAAATACAGAGACAGCGCAGGAAAACGGTGAAACAACAGTTGCTTTAAACGAAGTGAATATCCGGGAAGATGAACCACTTTCAAGTTCGGATGTGGAATGGTGGACAGCAGAAGAGTATGCGAAATGGCTGGACGAGGAAAAAGAAGTTCTGCAGTCTATGATTGGTGAAAAAGCTTATACAGGCGGCGACGGATGGTTTGTATGGACACAGGAAAAGGTAGATGAGACGATTGCACTTTATGAGGATAATCTTCAAAAAATAAAAGATGGGATGAAGTTGTCGAAATCATCTGATGATGCAGTGGGAATTACAATGGCATATTCTCCGGAAAATATAGAATATGCGAAGCAGGAAGCAGAAACGGTCACCGAAAATAAAGACAGTAATGAAAATGTATTCAGCGAAGAACAGCTTTCTGAATATGCAAAAGCGGGAATAACTTACCAGAAAGAAACAGGATTTCTGATGTATGATGGAAAGACCATTGGATATTTCCGGGATGAGTTTAAGCCGGGTACTTATACAATAAGTTCCAAACGTGGAGGTACGCTTCGAGTTGAAGTGCAAAGGGAAAACTATGGCACCATCACAGACGTAAAGGCAGAACCGTTATCAGATGATTTTTGGTCAGAACCGGCGGCATTGGTTGAAAGTTCCGGCGGAGAAGCTGTAACTGCAGATGAAATGAAAGGATCTGTTTTTGAAGAAGGAGGAAGTGAGAACATAGCGGCTGATGACATGGGCGAATATAGCAGTGAAGAGGGAAAAGGTCTTAATATTGCTGTTCCACAGGAGTATGCTGATTATGGAGTATCCTGTGATGCTCAAGGAAACTGGGTTTATAATGGTAAGATTATAGCAGATTTATATGATGAGGGAAGGGGAATCTTTTCTAACAGCAACGGCACTATGTACATTGAAGTAACGAGAGACAAAAGTGGAAAGATCAGCAGCTTTCAAAAAGTAAGCAAAAATAGAATGCAGGAATTATTTACTGAATTTAATCCGGAAACGGAAACATTTGCGGAATATAATTCAGAGGCGAAGCATTAAGTTAGTGCTAAATGAAACGAGGATGATTAAGTGGGAAAAATATTGCTGGTATCATTCGAGGGAGATGAGGAAGAGTTGGTAAATTCTGTTATTTCCGTGTTAGATTCCGGCAGAGAAAAATTCCTTTTTCAGGAAATACAACTTCAATCGAAAATAAGGCATAAGGGCATAGCGATTGATTTGAAACGGAGGGAAGTTGTTCGTGATAATAGAAAAATAGAATTAACTTACACTGAGTTTGAAATCCTGCAGTTATTAGCACAAAATCCAGGAAGGGTATTTAGTAAGGAGCAGATTTATGATGTAGTCTGGAAAGAAGCCTATTCTGGCGATTACAATATTGTCATGAGTCATATCAGCCATATTCGTGAGAAGATAGAAGATGATCCGGGCAACCCGGTATATATTCAAACCGTCTGGGGTGTAGGATACAAGTTTAATGCAGGCAGCGAGTAAATTCGCTGCCTTTCCTTTACAGGGATGGATTCAGATTTCGCTGAGTTTCAAGATAATATTGCTCTGCTGATACAGCCAGTCCGTGAATTCCGTTGGCTTGGTTGTTCCTGCCTTTACAGCTTTCTTACGCCGCAGAGCTTCTTTCTTAAAAAGGTCAAACGCAGTTTTCATTTCTTCCAGACGTTCAATCGGAAAATCAGCAGTTTTTTTGGATTTATTGATTTTATTACGCCAATTCTGGCATTCATTTTTATAAAGCAAATCATAGTTATTTTCTCTGGCTCGTTCATCAAATTCCCTTTTATTTTGAAGTGCCTGTGCTTTACGGCACTTATCACTGCATAGTTCATAACGCTGGTTTTTTGCCAGAAAATATTTTCCACAGACTTTGCACTGACGGAAACAAAGGCCCCAGTCATTCAGCCGATTCAAGTAATAAGTGATAAGCGGATAAAAAGAGCTGTAGGCAGCTACGCATTCTGTTCTGCGCCTATTATCCGGAAACCAAAGTTCAAGTCGAGTGATTTCAGCAGGAGTGTTGCGGAAATAAAGACTGCCAGTATGAAAACGTTCTGGTTTTCCGGTATCAGAATTAAAATTCATGACATTTTCTGTTTGGAATGCCTGAGTCAAAATTTGGATTTTTTCTATAAAACGATCACAGGCAGTATTACGGTCACGATATTCCCTTGTAACAAGATATTCATTCCAAATACGGAATGTAGCATACATTCTCACCGGATCACCGGTGAGATATTTTTTTGCCAGAAAATCACCAGCAGTCTGTTCCAGTGCAGGCTGTTTCCAACGGTTAGTGTGCAATGCATCACGTAGGGGAGCAAGTCCATATATATTCCAGTTCTTTTCTTTATCATATTCAAAATCTATCAGAAAACGTCCTAGAGGACGTGTTATATCATATATGACATCGTTATCTTTATTTCCGTCCAGTCGAAAACGGATTTGCTGTTCCGTTCCGATTAAAATTCGCTCCTTCATTTTGTCTCTATCCAATGCCAGAACGAAGAGGATGTGGTCGTAGCAAGGTTCTTGCCTTATAAATTGATAAGCCATTTCTATTTGCTCCTGTTTAGTATGGTAATTTTAAAAAATATAATATTAGTTACATTTATGGTATCGCGAAAGTATTGAAAAGTCAAGATGAGATTGATAAGATACGATTGCATGGTAATTTCGTACTATGCAGTGTACTTTGACAACTTTATGACCGTCTAACCTGAGATAAACCGCCATGACCTTCGATAAAAGAAGTGAGCGCATCCGAATGGATGACGTGTTGTATGCCTTGACAGCAGTATGACTCAGGAAACAGGAAAGATAAAACGGCAATGAGAAGCTAAAAAATGAGATCAAAAATGGAGGAACAACATGAGTGAAAATAAGAGATTAAACAATTATGATGAACTGCCTCTTGTACTGGATGTGGCTGATATTCAGCGGATTATGGGGATTTCCAGAGTAACGGCTTATGAACTGGTTCATACACCCGGTTTTCCGGCATTTCGAAGCGGCAGATTAATTAAGGTTAGTAAAATTGCTTTTTTCGAATGGATGGCAAAGGGGAATGGAAGGGTGCCAGAGAATAGTAACTAAATCTGGAGCAGAGCGGAGAGCGAAGTCTTTTGTGCAGGTTAAGGGCGGCAGCCATTGCCCAGTGAGTTGATGCGTGCGTCTACTCGTACTGGGTATTACCTGACGCAAATTCACGCAGGTTTGCAGCTTCGCTGCCTTATTTAATTTGGAAAAACGTGAAAAAGGAGGGCAAGAAAATTATTGAAAGCAACAAGACACAATGGACGCTCCGGGAAAAATGGCACTTATAATCCCAGGCATAATGATCGCCGTTTCGACTTGGAAAACAGTGAACATATTGATGCTGGAAGAGTCAGAGAAAATATTTACTGGGACTGTTACCGTGGCTATACCACAATGCAGAACAGGGAAGAAGATTCTCAGGATATCAGTTTTGAGAAAATTGAATGTACTTTTTATCAGGAACATTATGGAAAATATATAGAAGCGCAGAATGAAAGAAATGCAAGAACCCGTCATACAGAGCGTAACCGATCTGTGGAAGATTTACTAAAGAACAATAAAACCTGTCCAGAGGAAACTATTTTTCAAATAGGAACAGTAGAAGAATCTGTTTCCTATGAAATATTACTTGCGGTCGTACAGGACTTTACAAAGCAGTTCACAAATCGGTTCGGTTCTCATGTCCATATTCTGGACTGGGCACTGCATTTGGACGAAGGAACGCCGCACATTCATGAACGTCATGTTTTTGATTGTGAGAATAAGTACGGGGAAATCTGTCCCCAGCAGGAAAAAGCACTGGAAGAATTAGGGATTGCACTTCCAAAACCGGATAAACCTAAAGGCCGCAATAATAATCGAAAGCAGACTTTTGATGCTATTTGCCGGACAATGCTTTTTGATATAACTCGAAAATACGGGTTGCATCTGGAAGAAGAACCGTCTTATGGAGGGCGAGATTATCTTGAAAAGCAGGATTATATCCTGTTTAAGCAAAAGGAACAGATGAAAAACCAGACAGAAATACTGGATACACTTACTCTGAAAATTGAAGAAGTAGAAGCTTTGATCGATGAAGTTTCAGATATTGCTTACGACAAAGCTGTGGAGGTTGTGACGGATGAGGTCAGAGTGGAAACCCATAAAGAAGACATTCGTCTGGTAGAACAGTCAAAGGCGTGGGTGCTTTCCCCTGAGCGCAAGGCTTCCCAAAAAGAAAGAACTTATGCTGTAAGTCGATTGGACGGAGTAATTACCAAAATTACAAAAGCTATGCAGACAGCAGTTAAAACAATCCAGACCACGCTGATAAAACCGGAAGTCAAAAAGGTGAATACCGAACAGATTAAGAAAAAAGCCAGAAGTTCCATTCTGGATAGGCTGGCAAAAGCAAAAATTACTGCGGAACAGGAGAACCGAGAGCGATGGGAACACGAAGGAAGAACTAAATTGGGAAGGAACGATATGGAGTTGTGATGTAAAGAAAAGAGGAAAAGGATGAATATATTTGAAGCAGTTAAACAGTCTGTGACTACCCGGCAGGCTGCAGAAAGCTATGGAATACGGGTAAACAAGAATGGAATGGCGGTCTGTCCATTTCACCGTGACAAGAATCCAAGCATGAAAGTGGACAGGCGTTTTCATTGTTTCGGATGTCAGGCAGATGGGGATGTGATTGATTTTACGGCACACTTGTACAATTTAAAACCAAAAGAGGCGGCAGAGAAATTGGCAAGAGATTTTTCTATACATTATGAGAACATGGGGCACAGCCCGCCACAGAGAAAACAAATCAAACGACAGCTAACACAGGAACAGAGGTATCTGCAGGCAGAAAATAGATATTTCCGTGCACTGGCAGATTACCTGCATTTGTTGAAACAGTGGAAAGAAGAGTGTGCTCCGAAACAGGTGGAAGATGTCTGGCATCCGCTGTTTATGGAGGCATTGGAAAAAATATCAGAAACAGAGTACCTGTTGGATACATTATTATCAGGCACATTAGAAGAACGAGTTGCCGTAGTGGTGGCTCATGGGAAGGAGGTGACAGCGATTGAACAGAGAATTTCAGACTTTATCACCACAGACACGACAGGAATTGTGCGAAGTAATGGATATAATGGAAACGGAGTTGACAGTAGAGGAAATCAGAGAACAACTGGAAATGACACAGAAGGGTGCTGTGAAAAACAATCGGCATAACTGTAAGCTAATTTTAGAACATGATCCTCTGTTAAAAGATGTATTCCGGCACAATATTTTGACTGAGCAGACAGACATTGTAAAACCCGTGTGGTGGGAACGGATAAGCCCGGCATTCACAGATATGGATTTGAACTATATTATGCTTTATTTGGAAGAGACTTACGGTTTGACGATGGATAAGATTGTGCAGAAAAGTATTGTCCATCAGGCAGATCGGAACAAATATCACCCTGTCCGGGATTATTTGAACAGTCTGCAATGGGATGGGCAGGAACGTATCCGCTATGTGCTGCATCATTTTCTTGGTGCACCTGTGGATGAGTTGACCTATGAAAGTATGAAAATGTTTTTGCTGGGAGCTATTGCCCGTGCGTTCCGCCCCGGAATTAAGTTTGAATATATGCTCTGTCTGGTCGGGGGTCAGGGCGTGGGAAAATCTACATTTTTTCGTTTCATGGCAGTAAAGGATGACTGGTTCACTGATGACATCGGCAAACTGGATTCGGAAAAAGTTTATTGTCAGCTTCGTGGTCATTGGATGATTGAAATGTCTGAAATGGTCGCAACGGCACGCTCTAAGAGTATTGAGGAAACAAAGAGCTTTCTGAGCAGGCAGAAAGAGACTTATCGGGATTCTTATGCAGTATATGCTCTTGATCGTCCGAGACAATGTGTATTTGGAGGAACATCCAATATTAAGCGATTCCTGCCGTTTGACCGTACCGGAAATCGAAGATTCGTTCCGGTTCAGACGAACCGGGCAGAGATGGAGGTTCATATCCTCGAAAATGAGAAGGAATCCAGACAGTATATTGATCAGGTGTGGGCGGAAGCAATGATGTTGTACCGTAATGGAAATTTTAAACTGGCGTTTTCAAAGGAAACAGAAACACAGCTTGATAAACTGCGGCAGGAGTTCATGGCGGATGATACGGAAGCCGGAATGATACAGGCATGGCTGGATGAACATGAAGACAGAAAAGTCTGTTCATTGATGCTTTTTAAAGAGGCACTGGACAATCCTTATGTAAAGCCGAAGAAGGCGGAGACAGACCGCATCTGTGAAATCATGAATACAAGCATTGTGGGTTGGAAACAGGGGACGATGACAAGATTCAAGGATTACGGTACACAGCGTTCGTGGGTATGTGTAAACGAAAACTGTAAACGAGACGCAAAAGACTTAAAAAATGAAAATGACTGGCATCCGGTTACTGAGGAGGAAGCCCGGCAGATGGAGTTATCCTTCCAGTAAAATGCCAGTCAGGTTTACGGTAGTTGGCGTGTTGTTTACGCTTTTATCTATGGTTATTGCTTTGAGTTGTAGAATTTGTAAACAGTAAACAGATATATAAGAGTAATTTGGTATTGAGGAAAGAAAACTGAAAAAACAAAAAGAATTAGATTTTTTGGAGTTTGTTTACAGCGGTGGTTTACAACAGGGATGCCCCTTTGACCGGCATCTATTTAAGTTGAACAGGAATGGCATTTGGCAGGACTATTTCAAAAAACATTTTCATAGTTATGGACAAGGATATACGGGAGGAGGTGGGAATTCCGCTATGAAAAAGAGAAAACTTAATTATCGATTCCATAATCCAAACACTGCGGAAGTAACCGCCGACTATCTGTTAAAGATATTGATTGAAGCAAATGCAAGTAAGGTGGAACAGGCAATACAAGAAGCAGCGGATGAGCTTCCCAATGAACCAAAACATGATGGAGGGTGTCCTGCGTAGCGCGTGGGATGCCTTTTATTTTTTTGCTATTGCTTGTGTTCTGTCTGAAAATCAGTTAAAATTAGTTCTAGAAAGTCATAGATTAGTCATAGAATTTAGTCATAGAAAATTTTGAAAGGCGGAAGAATATGATATATACGGATAGCCAATTAAAAGAAAAGATTGTTCGCATGATAGAATCCTTTGAAAATGAAGTTGTAGAATTTAAAGAAGCACGCACAAATTATTCGTTTAATGACATTGGTAAATATTT
>OIGD01002476.1_pt1 | contig 14200 bp, 10 predicted proteins | sample 1582211 | NCBI WGS metagenome assembly OIGD01 (sample SAMN04414078, study PRJEB24778) | human gut metagenome | material: faecal | host: Homo sapiens
GTATTGAATATTTTAAGATACCATTTTGACAATCGTGATTCCTAATTTCTATATAATTTTTTAGCCTCACATCAGGGAAAAAAAGTGAAGCATGCAATAAATAATCTTCTTTCTTTGCCTGTATTCCATTGTATCCAAAATTATAAAAATCGTCAAAAGTTGTTTTTTTGTCAAATTCAATAATTTTATTATCACGCATTATAAATATGACGGGGATTTTAAAAATATAATTTATATATTTACTAAAAGAAAAGTTTTCAAGTAAGTCTTCAGTTAGAAGCCCACAACGATTTTTATCAGTATAAATCCAGGTAAGCGAACGCATAGACTTATATTTTGTAAGCTGTTTATTGTATATTGGTGAATTTGCAAATATTGCTGTTACAATTGGGCTCAGTTTAGTGCATAATGATATTTTTTTTGCTGCATCTGCTTCATTTTCAAAATCAAAAGCTGTTTGAATACCGCTTGTTTGCCGCATCATAAATTTTGACATTTTTAGATTTAAATGATTTGCCATTGTTTGATATCTTCGTTTGGGTATTATCGATATTTCGTTTGCAAGACAGCATGGATTAATTCCGTATTCAATGAAACTTAAGTGGAATTGTTGAGATAGTTCATCTATTTGATTGTTCAAATGTTCAATTTCATGCTCAATATCACGTACATTTTTTTGTGGTTTTAAACTTATCTCAAGCTGTCCCCCTGGTTCAAGCGTTATTGTTGTCTTGTTTGATTCAAGACCAGTTAAATAGTTATTATCTAAAATTTGATTCCATTTAAATTTTTGTGAAAATGTTTTTAAGAAATTTTCAATTCCATTTTTTCCATAATAATTAGCAGTTGTATTTGTACTATTATTTATAGTTATTCGTTCATATTCAAGTCCTATTTTAAATAATCGAGGCTGCTTGGCACCATATAAATAATCCCGGACTAAATCTTCTTTTGTAAAATCAGGCTTTTTTATAATTATTGTTTTCATATAATTTAGCTTACCAAAATTTTAAAATTAAAACAAATCACCTGTTTGTATTATTATAAATATACAGATGAATTATATACAACGAGCTAAAAAATTTAATACTAAAAAACGACTTGGGCAAAATTTTTTGATTGATGAAAGTGTGCTGGACTATATTATTAATGCTGCTTGTGATATCAATGATAGTACTATCATTGAAATTGGACCAGGGATTGGGTTTTTAACTGAAAAACTTTGTAAAAATGCAAAAAAGGTTATTACATGTGAAGTGGATGATGATGCAGTAAATTATCTTAAGAAAAATCTTTTAGTTAATAACACAAATTTAAAACTGGTTCATAACGATATTTTAAAAACAAATATTTCAGATATGACAGATGAACCAAAAGTAAAGGTTATAGCTAATATTCCATATTATATAACAAGTCCGATTATTGCACATTTGCTTGGAGAAATAGATGATTTAACTAACCCAAATAGAAATAGAATTTCTGAAATAATACTTATGGTTCAATATGAAGTGGCAAACCGAATAGTTGCGAGTGAAAATAGTAACAATAAAGAATATGGACTTTTGTCAATATTATCACAGTTTTATTGTGATGTTGAGTTTTTGAAGAAAATAAAGGCAAAATCTTTTTATCCATCTCCAAAAGTTGATTCAGCACTTGTTCGATTTAAGGTAAGAAGTTACCCTAGAGTTGAATCGGATGATTATTCTTTTTTAAAAAAAGTTATAAAGGGTTGTTTTTTATCTCGCCGTAAAAACATTAAAAATTCTTTGATACAAAGCGGTTTTAATAAAGATAATGTCAGAAAAACATTAAAAGATTTAAATATTGATGAAAATATACGTGGTGAAAAATTGTCGCTTGGAAGCATGAATTTAATTGCTGAAACGTTAAAGACAAGCTATAAGTTATAATTTTGATGCAATAACACTTGCAACAGCATAATTTGCTGAATGTGAAAGTGATACACTTATTGTATATTTATTTTTTAGATGAGCAGTAACAATAATTTGGGGATAATCATTTTTATTTATAACTTCAATATCTTTTAAAGAAAATTTTTTATTTTCAAACGGAAATAAAGCTTTAATGCAAGCTTCTTTTGCACAAAAACGTGCGGCTAAATGCTGGGCAGTATTTTTTTTTGAAAAGCAATAATTTAGTTCATTTTTTGTAAAAATACGGTTCAAAACATTTGAGTTTAAATCTGTTTCATATCTTTTAAATCGTATAATTTCTTCAATATCTATACCTTGGGAAAAATTTGTACACATAATTTTTATTATACACTAATATTTTCTAATATGAATGTAGTTTGTAAACAAAATGAAACAATGATAATAAAATCCCATGCCATTTTTTTAAGAAGTGTGTTAATATACTATTATAAATTATGTAAAGTGATGTAAAAAATTGAGCAATAATTTTAGTAATTTAGATAATTTAGAAACAACAATAAGAAAATCGTCTGTTATTCAAGAGAGGATGAATCTTGTTTCAACCCATATGTACAAGCAATTTCTTGAGTATCAGAATGCTGTTATGAACACAAATGAAATGTTTATAAAAATGATTGAGCATGTTCATTTAACAGTTGATTACCTAAAGCAATCATTTGCTTCACGTGGAATATCATCACAGAAGATTTATTACGAAATAGATAAAAATAAAACAACAGCAAAATTAAACATATTATGGCATGCAATAAGTTTTACTGTAAGAAGCAATGATAAACCTCAAGCATTATTTCGTGAAGGTAAAGAACCTTTATTTTCAGGAAGAATAATTGCAGTCAAAGGCAATATATCAAAAATGAGAAAAAATGGTGAATTTGACCCTGATTTTCAACTTATTTTAGAAAATGAAGTTGCTTCACTATTTGTGCCTGCTGAAAAACAAGAACCTGCCATAATAAAAATAAGACACATTGGCAACCGAGAGTTTCCTCTTAACCAAACTGATGCTCATCGCGAATTTTTACTAAAAGTCATTGAAATTATATGTGGTGGTGGTGTATACCACGAAGAATATTTCAAACGTAATTTAAAATTATAAATGACATTTATGAGCTTAAATTCAATGTAAAACTTTTATCATTTTCTTGCTGTTTTTCAATTGATTGTATATGTTTTTCTAAATAACTTATATCATTGTCAAGATCGTTTAACCGAAGTTCGTATTCTTGTTCCTGTTCTTCAATTCTACTTTCTTCTGTTTCAATTTTAGCAAGGATAGCGGAAAGTTCTGAATCTGAATAGTAACTTGTTGAGAAAATATCGCTGCTTTCTATATTTACTACGTTACCATCCATGTCTTTAAGGGCATAAACACCGCGAAGTAAGTTAGTCTGAAGTATAGAACCGTCGTTATCATCTTTAAAAATTAAATCTCCAGCTACTGAGGAACTGTCTTGATTCCCTTCAAGAATATCTTCACCTGTAGCTACGTTATAAAGCTGTAGCGGTGAATTTGAAGAATTGTTGTTATAATTTTTAAGTGTTTCCCAGGTAAGGCTTGAAGATGTTCCGCCATTATTTATTTTAATGTTTTTACCAGAATAAGCCCGACTCCGTTGTTCTGAAAGCTCGGTTTTTTTCTCAAGTAATTTAAGTATTTGGTTGTTAATTTCAGTGCGTTCAAAGTTTGACTTGCTTAAACGAGTCTGATAATAAACTATTGTACCTGTATTAACTGCGTATGACACAAAATGCCTCTCATTAAATTTATCTATCTCTATATATATAAAAACCTTAAATAAAACATAATTTCAAATATTTTACAGTTTGTTACAAAAATTAATAAAAAAATATACATTATATTATTTTTGTGAGAAAATTATTATAAATATACGTGTATGTGGATTAAATTAAAATGTCTTTTAAAAATACAAAAGCAATAATTTTAGCGGCCGGATGCGGAAAAAGAATGAAGTCGGAATTGCCTAAAGTATTGCATAAAATTTTTGATGTTGAATTATTGAAATATGTTTATAATGCAATTAATAGTCTTGTAGATTTAAGTTATATTATTGTTGGTCATCAAGCATCGCTTGTAGAAAACTATTGTAATAATAATTTAAAAAATATAAAGTGTCTGCTCCAGTCACCACAAAGGGGAACAGGCGATGCTGTTAAAAAAGCTTATAAAGAACTTGAAGATTTTGAAGGCAATGTGATTGTTTTATGTGGAGATGCGCCTTTAATTAAAGAATCAACCTTAAAAGAATTTATTGAATATCATAATCAAAATCAAAGTACAGTCACTGTTATGACAACTGAAGTAGCAAATCCAAAAGGATATGGGCGTATTATTCGGGATGAACATAATAATCTTTTAAAAATAGTTGAAGAAAAAGATGCAAATTCAATTCAAAAAGAAATAAAAGAAATAAATGGTGGGGTTTATTGTCTTGACTGGCAAAAAATTAAACAAGCCTTTAATGAACTCGATTGTAATAATGCTCAAAACGAATATTATTTGACTGATATAATTGCCTGGGCTTTAAAAAATGGTTTAAAAGTTTGTGGTTTTAAAATAGATGACGAAATTGAGCTTTTGGGGATTAATTCAAAAAAAGATTTAGCAAACGTTGCTATGATACTTAAAAATAAAGTTGTTGAAACTTTATTGGAACAAGGCGTGACAATATATGATAAAAATACTACCTGGATATCTCCATTTACTGAAATAGAATCAGATACGGTCATTTTGCCCAATGTTTATATAAATGGAAAAAATAAAATAGGAAAGAATTGTAAAATAGGTCCTTTTTCGCACTTGCGCGGTGATGTTATATTGGAAGATAATGTTAAAATTGGAAATTTTGTTGAGTTAAAAAATGCCCGTGTAAAATCAAATACAAATATTTGTCATTTAAGTTATGTAGGTGACAGTGAAATTGGCGAACATGTTAATATAGGTGCAGGCACAATAACTGCAAACTATAACTCAATAACTAAGAAAAAAAGTAAAACAATTATTCATAATAAAGCGTCAATAGGTTCAAACAGTGTTTTGGTTGCACCTGTTTGTGTTGGAGAAAATGCAATGGTAGGTGCTAATTCCACTGTTACAAAAGATGTTTTGGATGACTCCTTGTATGTAACTCGAACAAAGGAAAATATTATAAAAAATTATGTAAAAGTAAAACAAGAAAATATGGAAGGTATAAATTAAAAATGGAAATGCAAATGTGTTTACCTGAGCGGGAAAAAAATATAAGCCCGACGCACGATATTAAGCTGTTTACTGGACGTTCTAATCCTAGACTGGCATCTGAAATAGCTAAATATTTAGGAACTTCAATAGCACCTATGATAGTCAAAAATTTTGCAGATGGTGAAATATATGTTCAGGTTCAAGAAAGTATCCGCGGCGATGATGTTTTTGTTATACAACCATTATGTAACCCGGTTAATGAAAATTTAGTAGAGTTACTGATAATAATTGATGCGTTTAAACGTGCTAGCGCAAAAACAATAACTGCTGTTATACCATACTATGGATATGCAAGACAAGATAGAAAAACATCTGGACGTGAAGCTATAACAGCAAAATTGGTTGCTGATGTTTTGACGACAGCAGGAGCTGATAGAATTCTGGCTATGGATTTGCACACAGGTCAAATTCAGGGATTTTTTAACATATTGGTTGACCATATTTTTGCAACACCTGTTCTTGTAGATTATATTAAGAATCTTAATTTACCTGTTTCTGATATAGTTGCTGTAAGTCCAGATACTGGTGGTGTACCAAGGACTCGATATTTTGCAAAAGAAATTAATTGTTCACTTGCTATTATTGATAAACGTCGTGACAGACATAACGAAGCTATTGCATCACATGTTATAGGTGATGTCAAAGATAAAATATGCATAATGTTCGATGATATTATTGATACAGCGGGAACAATATGTGAAGCAGCACGTGTATTAAAGGAAAACGGTGCAAAAGATGTATATGTTTGCGCAGCGCATCCTGTTTTCTCAGGCCCTGCTTTGACTAGACTTGAAAATGCACCAATAAAGGAAATTATCGTAACCAATACAATTCCTTTGGATATTGACAATTTGCCTTCAAAAATTAAACAATTAAGTGTTGCTCCTTTGCTTGGTGAAGCAATTTCAAGAATCCATGATGATGAAAGCGTTTCTTCATTATTTGGTTTCGAAAAGGAATATAAGTCATAATTTCATTGTAAAGAAAATTTAATATAAGTTGAAATTATGTAAAATTTTATTTTGCTTATGTTTTATATATGTATAGGTCTTTTTAACAAGCACAGATGAATAATTTTAACTTATGTAACAATCCAAATCTTTGTACATACCATCCGTCATTTTGTCAGGATGAAAAGCGGGCTATTCAATATAACCATTCACAAATAGCAAAATCACAAAATGATTCTATAAAAATAAATAAAAAGGAAAATAAAACATCTTTTTTAAATAAATTTTTAAAGTATCTTTTATTTGGTAGTGGAATTATTTTTGGTTTATATGGAACATTTCGCACTGTTAAACATTTTTACCCGGAATTTGGCAAAGATTTTTGGATGTTTTTTTCAAATAAAAAAAATATAGAAGATAAAAGTACAAAAGAACGGACTTTCTTGCGAACGTTTAATAAATTGTTTAAAGAGTGTAGATGTCAAAATCCCAATGAGATTGAATTACAAGAACTGAATTTCGTTGAAAATGCTTTTAAACATAAAAAAATTAGCGAAAAAGAAAAAAATATATTTGAAACAAAGATTAAAATGCGAAGAAAAATTCGCGATTTTAATAATTACAACCATACTGAAATTCCTTTAACCCCATATGGAGGAGTTGAGAAAATTGTTCAGGCATACGACAAAGTTAAGGATAAAAAATTAGAAAAAGCTAAATTTCATGAAATTATTAAATACAAAATTAAAAAACTTAATGAAAAAATTATATTAATTCAAAAAAGAGAATATAATGTAGATGAATTTATGGAATTTAATGCAAAACAAAATCGAACTTATGATTTAATAAATGCATTGCAAGAAATTGAAAATAATATTACTAGTAATGAATATTATAAGTGTTATTATGTTGATTATACAAATCAATATATTAAAAACAAAGCTGTTGCCAAAACAGATGATAGTATAGAACTTGAAAATGAACTTTGCCAAACTAATATTATAAATCTATCAAAAAAAACATACGAAAATATGTTTAACGATAAAGGTGATATGCTTGCACAAGTAGTGCCTGATTGTTATCTTGTCGGGACTCTTAATTCAATAATTAACAATCCCAAAAGAAGATGTGAATTTTACCAGATGTTTAGTGAAGATAAAAAATCTATAACTTTTACATTTAATTTTTTTAGTTTTTTATAAATTTAAAGATGGGTTTAAAGTAAAATTTATAAAAGATAATAATGGAAAGCCAAAACTACTTAGTCAACATAAATCTTTAAATGGCGCATTAGGTTATAAAATGTTTGAAGAAGCATATGCGCTTCACAGGTTATATGAACGTGCTAAAAGATATAAAAATTTTGAAATTAAACAGGCCAAGTATATCGAAAAATCTATAATAAATTATGCTCAGAAAGATAATAAAGTAGATTGTGAATTTTATGACATCATTAACGAATGTGCAAAATATATTGGTTCACCAAAAAGTTATGAAGAAATACTTGAAGGTGGAACAATACATGAAGTTGCAAATATTTTATTTGATGTAAAAACAAATTCTTATTTTTTACAGGGTTATCATGATTATGAGGATAATTGGTTAATGAAAAAAAAGAAATCTAATAACGAAGTATCACAAATATTAACAATGATGATGAAAGATGGACAATCAATAGTTGTGGGACGTGATGAATTTTATAATGATAAAGGTCTTATGCCAAATCATTTCAAATATAATGGAATAGAGTTATATAATTCGCACTTTTCGGTAGTAAGGTACTATAATCCAAAAACACAGGAAGTTCATCTTTTTGAATCAAATCATCCTGAAAAAATATTAATACTGCCATTGTCCGTATTTAACCAACAATATTCAGTATTATACGGATTTTAAATATTATAATCATATAATTACCCAAATGTATAATATAAAAACCTAATTGTTATTTTTATGATAAAATAAAATTAAGTTATGCAATTAGGATAGAGTATAAAGATATGATAAATTTTATAAGTAAAATTTTAGGCGATCCAAATGAGAGAAAAGTAAAAAAAGTTTTGCCGATAGTTGAACAAATAAATGCATTGGAAGATGATTTTTCGAAATTAAGTGATGAACAGTTGAAAGCAAAAACACAGGAATTTAAAAATTTTTTAAATAATAGAAAAAAATCCAATAATAAAAAGATAGATATGCAGCTTGAAAAACAGGCACTTGATGACATACTTCCTGAGGCTTTTGCAACTGTGCGGGAAGCAGGCAAACGAGTTTTAAATATGCGACATTATGATGTACAGTTGATAGGTGCTTATTTTCTTCACAATGGTCATATAGCAGAAATGAGAACAGGTGAAGGAAAAACTCTTGTTGCGACTTTAAGTGCATATTTAAATGCATTAACCGGTAAAGGTGTGCATGTTATTACGGTAAATGATTATCTTGCAAAACGTGATAGTGAATGGATGGGAAAAATTTATAAATTTTTAGGTCTAAGCGTAGGTACAATTTTATCATCTGATAGAAATGAAGATTTTAATGATGGTTTGACAGAGTTTGAACGTAAAAAACAAGCTTATAATTGTGATATAACTTATGGTACAAATAACGAATTTGGATTTGATTATTTGCGTGATAATATGGCACCATCGATTGAACAATGTGTTCAAAGACCTTATAACTATGCAATTATTGATGAAGTTGACTCTATTTTAATCGACGAAGCAAGAACACCTTTAATTATTAGTGGAAAGTTGGAACAAAGTGCTGATTTGTATAAACTTATGGCTCAGATTGCACCGCAGTTAAAACGTGATGTTGATTATGAAGTTGATGAAAAAAATAAAAATGTTATTTTGACTGAAGAAGGTATTGACCATGCTGAATCATTGTTAAATATAGATGATTTGTTTAATATAGAAACTCAGCATGCTCATCATTTGCTTCAGGCTTTAAAAGCTAAGGAATTATTTCAAAAAGATATTGATTATGTTGTAAATAATGGCGAAGTAATGATTGTTGATGAGTTTACTGGCAGACTTATGGAAGGACGCCGCTGGTCTGATGGACTACATCAGGCAGTTGAAGCAAAAGAGAATGTTGAAATACAGGATGAGACACAAACATTAGCTTCAATAACTTTTCAAAATTTATTCCGCCTTTACCCTAAATTATCCGGTATGACAGGTACTGCCATGACTGAAGAGGCTGAGTTTGGTAAAATATACAATTTAAATGTAACTAAAATTCCAACTAATAAATGTGATGTTAGAAAAGATTTGCCGGATATTATTTATAAAACCGAAAAACAGAAATATAAAAGTGTTGTTGATGAAATTATAGAAATGAAAAAACTTGGACGTCCTGTTCTTGTTGGGACAGTTAGTATTGAAAAATCTGAATATATATCAACATTGCTTAAAAAAAGAGGTGTTGAACATCATGTTTTAAATGCGAAACACCATGAAAAAGAGGCATATATAATAGCTCAGGCAGGTCGTTATGGTGCTGTTACTATTGCAACAAATATGGCTGGTCGTGGTACTGATATTTTGCTAGGGGGTAATGCAGAATATTTAGCAGCTGAAGAAATACAAAAACAAAAAATATCAAAAGATGCAGCAAACTATGATGATGTTGCAAATAGTATTTTTACAAGAATGAAAAAAATAACTGAAGAAGAACATGAAAAAGTTGTATCAGCAGGCGGATTGCATGTAATAGGTACAGAACGTCATGAATCACGTCGTATTGACAATCAGCTCCGTGGTCGTGCGGCACGTCAAGGTGATCCTGGGTCAACAAGGTTTTTCCTTTCGCTTGAAGACAACCTTATGCGTATATTTGGCGGCCAGCATGTTATAAACTTGATGAATACTTTAAATGTTGAAGAAGATATGGCTATTGAGTCTCCTTTAATAACAAGACAAATTCAGGCATCTCAAAAGAAAGTTGAAACACACCATTTTGATATTAGAAAACATGTGCTTGAATATGATGATGTTATGAATATTCAAAGGGAAAAATTTTATAAACAGAGAAGAAAAGTATTAAAAGGTGATAACCTTCAGGAAGATATTATTTATATGCTTGAACGTGAAGTTGAACGTATTATGCTTGCATATATTTCACCTCACATGCAACCAGTTGAGTATATTCCTGACGAACTTGAAATGATGTTAAATGAGTTTTATGTAACAATTAATCGTGATGAAAATAAGCTTACCTTTGAAGATATAAGTACTTTAACTTATGATGAAATATCTGAACAACTAAAAGAAATAGCAATCAGTGCTTATACTAAGCTTGAGGTAGATACTGTTAATTTTTATAATGACGTAATAACACAATATGAAACAGAAGAAAAGCCAAAACTACAAAAAGTAAATTCAAAAGATAATGTTTTGCGTAATATTGAAAAAGATATTCTTCTTCGTGTTGTCGATAATAAATGGATTGACCATCTGCATAATATTGATATGCTTCGTGATGGTATAGGGCTTCGTGCATATGGACAAAAAGACCCCTTAATTGAATATAAGCGTGAAGCTTATGACTTATTCAACAATATGATGTGCGAAATACAATCTGAAACAATAAAATATTTATTCCGCACAAGATTTGGGGTACAGATTGTTGAGCAAGCTCCAGGCAATGAACAATAATGTTTTAAAAATACAAAATAGTTTCATTATTATGCTATAATATTTTTATAGTTTACGGAAATATTGCATAAAATAATGGAAAATCTTGAACAAGTTTTACATAAAAATCTTTACCTTTATGTTAGAATTGGCAACTATAAAGAAATTTCAGGTTTGCTGAAAAATGAGCAGCAAGCTTTAAAAATGGTGAACAAATTTGTTAATATTGGAAAAGATATTGCATTAGACGGGGTAAAAGTTTCCGTTAAAAGCGGCAAAGGTTTGATTCTTTTTACTTTTACCACTATATTTGCACAAAAGCATCTTAATATGAATGCTTTGGATTTTGTTGTTAAATTTGCACAAAAACTTATGGATATTAATGTTGACTTTTATAAATTAAAAAATAAATACATAAAATTTTACATGAATATTACAACGGATAACAAAACCGATGCTTTGGAAAAAATAAAGGATTTAGCACAGCTTAATGTAGTCGAAAATAAACAATCAGCTTATTCCCAAATAAAAATTCTCCTTGATAAAAAAATATATATTGATGTTATTGACCATTACAAAGCAACATCTTATGAAAATATTCTTATTAAAAATAAAAGATGCTGTTTTTATTTACTTATTATTAAAAATTTACTTACATTAAAATTATCAAAAGTTAAAGATGTTGAAAAAGTTGAAGATGATTATATAAAAATTCCCAAAAAAATTCAAAAACGCAATGATGCTAATGAAAATGTAAGTACAAATCAGGGGAAAATTTTTGAAACAAAAGCAGGATTTTTTCGTCTTGGTTCCGTTAAAGTATGTGAATTTATTGAGAACAAACTTAAGGAATCCGACAATGGAAATGTATTTATATTAAAATATCCAAATCATCTAGGTGGTATTGATAATGTATTTTTCGATGAATTAAATAAGAAACAAATTATTAATGTTCAGTGTTATCAGAATAATCCAAGATTTCCTTTTTATACAATAAGAGAAATTATTAAAATTTTTTACAAGCTAACTGAAGTAGATATATTTTCAATGCCTAAAAAACTTGAAGGTATTGATGAAAATATAAAATCAATTTTAAATTTAATCCCATTTGAAAGTGATAACTTTGATAAAAATTATGAGATTTTACTTTCTAAAATCATGGAAGTTTTCTCTCAAATTGATAATTCCTACGTAATTATGATTGATGATTTTAATTATATTGATGAAGGCTCGTTAAAAATATTAAAAAAGATTTTTGAGAATATAAATAAAAATAAATTTAATATAATATTATCAATCAATAATGGATGTAAATTTTTTAATATGCTGCCTACATTATTAAATTATGAAAATGTCTATCATTTTGATTTAGTTTCTGATAATTTTGATGATTTGGTTAAGGAATTTTCATTAGATAGTATTGAAGGGATTCAGTATTATTTACCCAAAATGAAAAATGAAATACAAAGATGTAAGTTTTATATGAAAAATTTAATGCAGTTTTTTCGTGAAACTAAAGTGTTGACCTTTATAGAAGGCAGATGGTTTTTTGATGAAAGCAATTTTGTTAAAATTCCTTCTTCGATAAATAATTTACTTTTTTCAAAACTTTTGCGACTTACTAAATTAAATGAATTTTTCGAAATATGGTTGTTTTTTTTATATGGACAATTTGGTATTCGCAAGGCATATTTGAGGGGATTTGGAATAAAAGAAGAACGTTTTTTGATGTTGCTTGAAGATAGAGATTTTGTAACGGAAAAAGATGGAATTGTTTATGTTGTTAATCAAAAAATATATAGAAAACTTATCAAACATATCCAGGAGCAATATCCTGAAATTATAAACCGTCAAAAACAAATTGAAAAATTTAAAATGTATTTACCACCTTTCCATCCTGTAATGTTTGAAAAAGAAGATGATTTTTATTATAACGGTCTTGAACATATCTCAACTGTTGGGCTATCATTTGGAGATTACTCTATTTTTGCAAAGATGCAGAAAGAATTTATTCTTGCGCTTGAAGAACAAAATATGCCTGAAAATGATTCAACTATTGACAATATTATGCTTACATTAATTTCCACTTGTTTTTCAAAAAATCCTGAATTAATTGTTGATGTTATTGAGCAGGCAATAAATCGATTTAAAAACAGTGATAATATTGATTTGGTTCGTACTCTTTATTATTTCGCATATAATACCAGCTATAGTTTAAAAAATTACTACGATTCATATGTATATTTAAATGAAGTTCTTGCACGTATGGTTAATAAAGATTATAATATGGCCTCAAATTCCTTTAATCCAAATATGTTTCTTTTGGTTTTAAAAAAAGTTGAAATATTATTTGAATTAGGTCAGGTTCAAATATCCTCAATAATTTTCGAAGATATATTATTGAATCTAGATGTAAATAATCAGGAAAAAGCTTATGATGCATTTGGCGGTGAGAAAAATTATCACAAGGTGTTGAATACTTGCATTATATATTATTTACTTGAGTCTATTCTTGCGCTTAAAAACGATTTAAATGAAAAAATTAACAAAGTTCAGCAATTTTATAGCGGTAATCCCTCAGATTTTAATCTTTTATTTATGATAGAAAATTTATTTATTACAGGAACATTGCATAATGATTTTGGAAAAGTTGTAAAAAATGTAAAAACTCCAATAGGAAAAATTCTTGAGAATTTATATCGTATTATTTTAGATTATACTCAAGCAAAATCAATCAATAATTCGCATATAATAAATGAAACAAAAGAACTTGCGCATAAGATTGACAGTATAAGTCTAAATTATATTCTCGATTTAATGGCTGCTATGCTTCATAGCAATGCTGGAAATTATAACATTACTAATAACATTCTTATGGACATTATAGAAAAGTCTAACAAGTATGGATTATTGAATATTAATCTTCTTGCATTTTATTTAAACGCTTTAAATAATTTCCATAACAATAAACCCGAAGCGGCAAAAACATTAATACTTGAAATTCTGCCAGATATAGAGAAAGTTGATGATACTTTAATAGTATTAACCATCAACTTTAAACTTCTTCTTTCAAAAATATTTATTCAAAATCCTGAAACTAAAGAAAAAGGAATTTACATTTTAAACCAGGTTATTGCAAAAGTAAAATCAAGAAATATCAAATCATTTGATAACCAAATTAATGAAATTTTAAGCAAAACAAATGTTTAAAACAACTTTTTTATTCCATGTTTTTACGAATATTTTCTTTAGTTTTGTCTAAATTTTTAATTCGTTTTTCTAAGGTTTTAACTTCGCTATTAAGTAATTTACGTTCTTGTTTAATAAGCTGATATCGTGAATCAACATCTTGGTATTTAGTTTTCAAGTCAACTAAATTGTTTCTCATTT
>OIGD01002477.1_pt1 | contig 14193 bp, 9 predicted proteins | sample 1582211 | NCBI WGS metagenome assembly OIGD01 (sample SAMN04414078, study PRJEB24778) | human gut metagenome | material: faecal | host: Homo sapiens
ACCGTGTCTCAGTTCCAATGTGGGGGACCTTCCTCTCAGAACCCCTATCCATCGTCGCTTTGGTGGGCCGTTACCCCGCCAACTGGCTAATGGAGCGCATGCTCGTCTGTAACCAAAATTGCTCTCTTTAATGGACCCTCCATGCGGAGAGCCCATATTATGGGGTATTAGTCCGGATTTCTCCGGGTTATCCCCCTGTTACAGGTGGATTGCATACGTGTTACTCACCCGTGCGCCGGTCGCCGGCAAAGGTATTGCTACCTCTCCGCTGCCCCTCGACTTGCATGTGTTAGGCCTGTCGCTAGCGTTCATCCTGAGCCAGGATCAAACTCTTCGTTGTATCTTCTTCTTTTTCTTTATTATACCTTCGAAGCGTTACCTGACTGAATTGACTTCTTTCTCTCTTCTTTTACTGTACTACACTTGCTTCTTCAATTCCTTCAATGAACTTGACAAAAAAGTTCCCCGGAGCGTGCCCCGTTTCCTCTTTTGCGGTTGCAAAGTTAATTCATTTTCCTACTCCGCTCCAAATTTTTTTCCCACTTTTTTATGCTATATAACATAACTTTCTTGCAATGGACTGTACCTCACGATTTTATACTTAAACATTTTTTCCCAAAAAAATCCCAATACTATTTAAGTGAGCTACACCTAAACGCTAGTTCGGCTGATAATTTGTGGAGATTGTCCTTGTATATTACAACTCTTCTCCTCAGAAACTATCGCTTCTTGGGTTTCTTCCCCATACTATTTCCCGGCACAGGGGAGAAGATATGACGCCCTCGGTAACGAAGACAAAGTCGAACGTAATCTATTCCTCCTATCATTTTTATCGAATTTTTTTCTTTCCTCCTAATAAGAAGCTGTTTTAAATTTATAGAGAAATAATATTATCATTGCAAGCAGGTATGTTCCGGCCATATTGAGCCCCTGTCTCGCATCTTGAATCCCTTGATTTTTGTCAATAGCCCGCTATTGACTGCATATCTCGGACTCCAATCTGCTTCAACATAGGGCTCAATCTGTCTCGGAATAAATTTAAAACAGCTTCTAAAAAAAAAGAGTCCCATTCTCTAAACGGGACTCTTTCCATACATTACATTTATTTTACCAAAGAGACATTTGCGAGGAATCAACTTGCTGCGCTTTCTTTTGCTCCACGGCAGCCTGTTCTTCGGCTTCGCGTTTCTTTTTCTCCTCTTCTTTCCGTTTTGCAATCATCTCGGGTGTATCGGGTCTGGTAGGAATTAACCAGTTATCATCGAATGAATCGAGACCCGGAAAATCGTCTTCCCCTGTGTTTGTATCAACACTCTTAGGGGAATTCTCCGTAACTTCTTTCGATTCCTCTACCGAAGTTTTTACATTGCTTTTTGTTTCACTTTCGTCCTGACGAACTTCAAAACTAATTACGGACGATGTGTCTTGTTTCTCTTCGACTGGCGTAACGGTTTCCGGCTCTTGCTTTTCATTAGTGTTTTTCACAAATTTCAAATTCTCTATCTGTGCTAATAGTTCTTGTCGTTGATTTCGCAATGCAGCTATCATTGCATTGGCATTTTCTAAATCGCTTTTCAACGACTCAATTTCGTTTTTGTTACCGACATTTCCCTGTGTCACAGTCTGTTCTAATTTTTCTTTTTGTTCTATCAGATCATTCAGTCGAGCTTGGAGTTGTTTGTTTTCTTCCTCCACGGATTGCAAGTTGTCTAAGAGTTGTGCTATTTTTTCATCTTTCGATGCTTTTATCTGCTCAAACTGTTGCAATTTAATTTCGACTTCGTCTACTACCTTCAACCCATTCTGTGCTTCGGATAGCTGAATTTCGAGATCCTTTATCTGCTTTAAGAGTTGTGAATTTTTATCTTCTCGTTGCATTAAGTCTTGTCGAGCTGCTTCCAACTGACTTGCAATCTCGGTCTCTTTATCTTTTGCCTGTGATAGTTCTTTGCGAGCCTGCTGTAAATCCATGCGAAGTTGCTCTACATCGGATATATTTTCTTTCTGTGTTTTAAGTTCGGCTCTTAACCTCTCAATTTCGGCAGAAGCTGCCTCCAATTCTTCTTGATGAACATTAGAGACTTTCAATTTATTCACCAAACTTTTATTTTCCAGTTCAAACTGCTCTTTTTCGGCTTCTAACGCAGCGATACGAGCTTCCAGCTCATGCACTTTTTCCGCCACCGCCCGTTTCTGTCGTTCGGCGCTTAATTGAGCACTTTGCATAGTATTACGCTGCTCTTCCAATTCTTTCATTTTTACCCGTGCCTCTTCCATTTCTTTCGTTAAATTGAGGTGTTCTGTTTTCCATTTCCGTGAAACGGATTCACGGGCACGCTCATTTACCGCACTGATAAATTCTTTAAACGGTTTATCTAATCGATCGAAGAGATATTTTTTCTCCGCTTCCTTATCCAATGCGGCCAATATATAATCGGGAAGCGATTTGTTCAATAATTCTAACAATGTATCGAGCAGCGTATCGGGGAGTTGCAGTTCCTCCTCTTTGTCTTCTCCAACTCTCGAAGCAGACGGAGTAACGTCACTCTCATTATCCTGTCGCTCTTTTTCCCGAATACATGCATTCGTAATATTTTCAGCAGTATAAGGTTGAGCCTCGAATTCATCATCTTCGCCAGAAAACCCCAACGCTTTCATCGTTTTTCTAAATATAGACATAATTTTCTATCTTATTTATTTTCAATTTGTTCCACTCCGGGCTTTGTCACCAGACCTTTCCCTTTGCGTCCGTTTATCTCTATCAGTACAGGAGCATCAAATTTAACAATTCTCAAAGATTCCGATTCGTACACAGCAGGGAGCTCATTCAGATAACTTTCATCGTAATAGCCATCGTCTGCAAATGTATTTACCGTAAAATAGCCAACACCAAACGAAGTCAAATTCTGAAAGAAATGCGTTCCCTGACTTGGTTCTATCCTATAATTATCAAGTGCGGACTCTACAATGAGACGGGCTGATGATATATGCGGCCATTTAACCGGAATTCCCAGTGAAGAGTCACTCGACCCCCATCGCCCGGGCCCTACCAAAATATAGTTTTCTTCCCGCTCGGTAAAGATACGATTTATTTTCTCTATTTCACGTGCTATATTTACATTATTTGAGGACTTAAAACTCGATGATTTTACATAGACAATATGAGATACATTATCCATCACGCCGTGTCCCAACGCCGTATTGCTTTTAAGAATGGTTCTTTCGTCGGGTAAATCCATTACTTCGTCGCTAAGCATTTCCTTCATATCGACAATAGGCCTTATCTGCAACCAATAGACCGTACCGGGAGTATTACCCGGCCCTACAAGATTTCCTGCAAACTCTATTTCTACCGGCCGTCCCATTTCGCGACTGCCAATGGTAAGCATGGAATCGAGAATAGAGGCTAACGGAAAGGCTTTATGTTGCAAGATATTGGCAAACGTAACGACTTTGCGCCCCCCATCATAGTAACCGTCCCGGATCATCTGATCGACAGGATCGTAAGTAGAAACCATCAAACGAAGGGAATTGTCTTTCTCGGCATCACGAACGGAGAGTTTCAACAAATTGAAGCCATCGTCAATAGAGAAAGGTTTTTCACCTCTATTCATATCCAATGCATAGAATCGTGTTTGTGTATCTCTCAACGCCAAATCGAGTGTACTGGTTTGCAATACTTTATTGGGATGCCGTGGAGAGAATCGTAAACTGCGTCCTCCATCGACAATATATTTTCCTAACCCAATGGCCAAATCGACAACTCCATCTTCGGCCTTTTCGTCATTAATAGGATAGTAGTTTATCGAACGCCCTACTCCTGCAAACGACGGATAATAACGATCGTTGTATTGCGTACCCACCACTTCCTGCAATATAATCGCCATCTTTTCTTGATCGATAACATTCGACGTAGCTGCCATATAGGCTTTACTATCGGCGTAAAAAACCGAGGCATAAACTGCTTTTATAGCATCTAACAGTAAACGGAGCATCTCGTTCTTATCGTCCAACGAGGGTATCATATAGGTAGAATAGATACCGGCGAAAGGTTGATAGTGGGAATCTTCCAACAGACTCGACGAACGAACGGCAATGGGCTTACCCACCACATCGAAAAATGCCAAAAAATCGGGCTTTAATTCTTCGGGGAGCTTCGCTTTAAGAAAATGCTCCAAAATTTCTTCATCGGAAATATCGGAAAGAGCTATTTGATAGAGATTATTACTCTCCATAAAGGTATCGAATATATCGGTACACAAAACTACCGTTTTGGGAACGGTCACATTCACGCCTTCGATATTATCGAAAGTCGGATTTCTTTTTATCATGGCGTCGATAAACGCCAAGCCTCTTCCTTTTCCTCCCAAAGAACCATTACCAATACGAGCAAAATTGGAGTATTTGTCAAAACGGTCACGCTTGAAAATGGCAACTACTCCCCTATTCTTCATTTTTCTATACTGTACAATAGCGTCGAAAATGAGTTTACGAATCTCAGATATCTCACTCAAATCGGTAATTTGTCGAGGCTGCAAGGCTTCGGCCATAGGGAAAATGGCCCGAGAATAGAGCCATCGGGATATGTGATTACGAGAGGCATGATAATAAAGAGAGTCGTCGGGAATAATATCTATATTGTCTTGTAAATCTTTTAGATTTTTTATTGTCACGATAGGCTCTCCCGTATTAGGATTGATGAATGTAAAATCACCGAAGCCGAAATTTTTCAATATCGTTTTTCTCAAATCGACCGGTAATTTCTTAGAATTTTTATCCAAGAACGAAGCGTTGAGCTTAATGGCTTCTTTTTGATTTTCGCGTTCGGAAGACTCGATAATAAGAGGCAAGTAAGGATCGCAAGAACGCACATAGGTGCAAAATTTTATTCCTGCTTTTTTATCTTTTTCGCCTGCCCTAACGAACGAAACATCGGATACGATACCTAGCATGTTTCCCGAATATTTTTCATATATCTGCATAGCTTCCTCATAAGTTCGTGCCAACATTACTTTGGGACGCCCCCGCATACGCAGCATTCGCTCGTGATCGTTCAAGGCTTCGGTCGAAAATATTTGGGATTGCTTCAACACAAAATTATACAAATTAGGCAAAATGGAAGAATAGAACCGGATAGAGTCTTCTACCAATAGAATGAGTTGCACACCTACCGAAGTAATATCGACTTCGGCATTCATTTTATCTTCGATCAGCTTAATAATAGCCACTAACAAATCGACATTACCCAACCAACTGAACACGTAGTCCACCCCACTCAAATCTTCCTTTGCTATACGCCTTGAAACTTCGTGAGAAAAAGGGGTCAGAACGACAATAGGGATATAAGGGTAAAGACGTTTCATCGCCTTTGCCTGCGTAAAGGTCTCGGAACAATCGACTCCGGGCATAGTTATAATCAAGTCATAACGTTTCAAAGCCAATTCCTCGAAGGCTTCCTCATTGGTCGTTACCTGTTTCACCCGAGGAGGCGAACTCAGATTCAGAGAAACATATTCGAAGTAAATTTGTTCCTCCACCCGCCCGTCTTCTTCCATGATAAAAGCATCATATCGGCTCGCAACAAGTAAGACATTGAACACTCTTTTTTGCATTAAGTTAGCAAAAGAGGTATCTTTCAGATATAATTGGTTAATATTTGGTCGATTCATTATTTTTTTGTCGATTCCGGCTTTCAAATTGCCATTTTATTTTTTGCGATTTTATTGTTCAAAAGTAGTAAAAAAAATTTTTTTATCCATATAAATATGTACATTTGCGATAAGAGAAACGAGCATCTTCCAAAGAGATGCCCAACCAAGAATTTAACTTAATAATATCGCGACTATGAACATCGAGCACATCATGACATCATTGGCGGCAAAGCACCCCGGTGAGTCGGAGTATTTACAAGCGGTACACGAGGTGTTACTTTCCATAGAGGAAGTTTATAACCAACACCCCGAATTCGAAAAAGCCAAATTAATAGAAAGGCTTGTCGAACCCGACAGAATCATCACCTTCAAAGTGCCCTGGGTAGATGATAACGGCGAAATACAAGTAAACTTAGGATACCGGGTACAATTCAACAATGCCATAGGCCCGTACAAAGGAGGAATAAGATTCCATGCATCGGTAAATCTTTCCATATTGAAATTCCTCGGATTCGAACAAACATTCAAAAATGCACTGACCACTCTACCTATGGGCGGTGGAAAAGGTGGTTCGGATTTCAGCCCTCGTGGTAAATCAGATGCCGAAATCATGAGATTCTGCCAAGCATTCATGTTGGAATTGTGGCGTCATTTAGGCCCCGACACCGACGTGCCTGCGGGCGATATAGGCGTAGGAGGCCGTGAGGTCGGCTACATGTTCGGTATGTATAAAAAACTGACGCACGAGCACACCGGAACGTTTACCGGAAAAGGTCTCGAATTCGGAGGTTCCCTTGTTCGTCCCGAAGCAACCGGCTACGGCGGACTTTACTTCGTAAAACAAATGCTGGCAACCAAAGGAATAGACATCGCCGGAAAGAGAATCGCCATCAGCGGATTCGGCAACGTAGCATGGGGTGCGGCATCAAAAGCTACACAATTAGGAGCGAAAGTAGTCACCATTTCGGGACCTGACGGTTATGTATATGATCCAGACGGTATTTCAGGCGAAAAGATAGACTATATGCTCGAACTACGCGCATCGGGCGAAGATATAGTCGCACCTTATGCCGAAAAATACGGAGTACAATTCTTCCCCGGAAAACGCCCCTGGGAACAAAAAGTCGACATCGCTCTTCCTTGTGCCACACAAAACGAACTCGACGAAGAGGATGCCAAAAGGCTTATTGAAAACGGCGTTATCTGTGTGGGTGAAATCTCCAATATGGGTTGCCGCCCCGAAGCTATCGATTTATTTATCAAACATCGTATCATGTACGGACCGGGCAAGGCTGTCAATGCGGGCGGCGTAGCCACTTCGGGATTGGAAATGACACAGAACGCCATGCACATTTCATGGAGTGCCGAAGAAGTTGACCAACGTCTGCACCAAATCATGAGCGACATTCACACTCAATGTGTAAAATACGGAACCGAAGCGGACGGATACATCAACTATATGAAAGGAGCCAACATCGCAGGTTTCATGAAAGTAGCCAAAGCCATGATGGCACAAGGAGTCATTTAAGATTTCGAATAATGCGAACATAGAGAAAGGGAGGAGATAAAGATTATCTCCTCCCTTTCTCTATTATAATGAAGTTGCCTACGAACCAAGTCTTGCATATAATTGTTTCTCCAACAGAAAAACCCATAAATGCCATACGTATGAAAAAGATATTCCTATCATTCCTGCTATTCTGCACCCTAAGCACAAGTTATGCAAAGATAGATATAGAACGAATCGACCCTCCATTCTGGTGGACCGGAATGCAAGACCGAGAGCTACAAATCATGTTATACGGGAAAAATATCGCCGACTGTAAAATTAAGATAGATTACCCGGGCGTAACCTTAACAAAAGCTGTCAGTCTGGACAGTAAAAATTATTTATTCCTTTATCTGAGTATCGCCCCTGAGACCCAACCCGGCAATTTCGATATTCAACTGAGCCGAAAACGAGAGAAACAAAATATCCCATACGCACTCAATGCAAGAACCATACAGGGAAAAAACCGGAAAGGATTCGACGCAACGGACGTACTTTATCTGATTATGCCAGACCGTTTCGCCGATGGCGACCCGTCTACAAACGTCATTCCGTCCATGCGATTTCCTTCACCCGTAAATCGGAACAATCCCGATGCCCGGCATGGAGGGGACTTAAAAGGTATCGCCGAGCACTTGGACTATATCGAAGACTTGGGCGTAACGGCCATTTGGCTGAATCCGGTTCTCGAAAACGATATGCCCGGAGGGTCGTATCACGGATATGCAACAACCGATTATTATCGGGTCGATCCTCGGTTCGGGACAAACATGTATTACCGGGATTTGATAACCGAATGCCATAACCGGGGTATGAAAGTCGTCATGGATATGATATTCAACCATTGCGGAGACCAACATATCTGGTTCTTGGACCGACCGTCGCACGATTGGTTCAACTTCCCCGACGGTTATCGACAAACGTCCTACCGTCTTACTCCCCACTTCGATCCTTACGTATCGGAATATGACAAAAGCATGACCGTAGAAGGTTGGTTCGTAGAGAGCATGCCAGACTTGAACCAGCACAATCCGCATTTAATGAAATATCTGACTCAGAACAGTATATGGTGGATAGAATTTTCGGGAATCGACGGCATACGTATGGATACTCACCCGTATGTGTTTTTCGATTCCATGTCCGAATGGTGTACCGACATCAACCGGGAATACCCTAATTTCAACATCGTGGGAGAATGCTGGTACGGAACCGAAGCCGGTTCGGCCTATTGGCAACGGAACAGCATTTTGGATACATCACGTAACTCCCACTTGAAAAGCGTTATGGATTTTCCGCTACAAGGTATAGCCCGTGATGCGTTTACTTCGCAAACCGACAGTTGGGGCGGGCTGAATCTGATCTACGACCACCTTGCACTCGACTTCATGTTTGCCGACCCAATGAATGTACTTAACTTCCTCGACAACCACGACACCGATCGTTTTCTGTTGTCCGAACCCTCCCACTTGGGCTTTTACAAACAAGCCATCGCATTCCTATTGACAACCCGTGGGATTCCCCAAATCTATTACGGGACAGAAATTCTAATGCACGGGAGCAAGCAAAAGACCGACGGATTGGTCCGCCTCGATTTTCCGGGAGGATTTCCGGGCGATACGATTAACGATTTCTTATCCCAAGACCGCACTCCCTTGCAAAACGAAGCCTTCGACTTTTGCAGGACTCTCTTGAAATGGAGACAAAACAATCCCTGTCTGTCACACGGGGAGATGATGCACTTCATGCCGAACAACGGATTGTATGTATATCGCCGCAGCTACGAAGGGAAAAATGTATTGGTTATCATGAACGGGAACGACTCTCCACTGACGGTCGACATGAGCCGTTATAACGAGATTTTATCGGAAGTACAATCCGCCCATGATATTATTACACACCGACAGATCGAGTTCTCCCCCGTTATGGAGTTCCCCCCCAGAGCTTTATATATCTTGGAGTATTAACCGGACGAAACCGAGAATGACACCAAGCGATATTTTCCCTATCTTCGATAATCATCGGAGTAGGGGAAAAAATTGAATACTTTTTTCTCACCAGATAAAACAAGAGTCTGTTCAGAGTACTTTCACCAACGTGAGTTCGTCGTCTCTTAACCGAGCCGTCGCCCAATTTATCGATGTGACAGTATACAGACTGCAAGGGGCGATGTCGTCGGCCATATTACGAAGATAGACGGGATTATGAATAATAGCCTCTCCTACCGTGAGCAAAGGATTGCCGGAGAGCTGTTCCCGCAATATGCGACAGAACTCCTCTTTTTCCTGTTCGAAACCGGGCGACACGACAAACAACACACCTTCACAAAAGGTAGTCAAAGATACTTCTCGCTGGAATGGCAATATATTATCGACTTTATTGTCGAAAGTGAGATAGAGAATGTGTTTATTGAGCAACGACCGCCTATAACACAACTGATGCGAAAAGAATCCTTTCTTCATAATCCAATGATCTTCTCTTATGAACCTAACTTTTTCAATTTGATAATCCGTTTTGCAACAGCTTTCTTAGATTCGCCACTTACGACCGACCGCTCTGGCATATACACCTGATTATCCACATCGGGAATACGATCGTTATAGTGCTTACGAATCAACATCAAACTATCGATATATACCTTCTCCCGAACCGATTGCTCCGGAAGAACGATATATCCATAAAGACGGGACAACGCCGTAACAGAATCGGATTGTAACGGCAAAGAGAACCACCCTCCCTTATCTATATCGATTCTGTTGTATGCCACCCCATTATCGGTATGACGTACGGCCATATATACTTGCGGGTTCACGCTTAATTTAGGTAGCATGACGACTTTAAATTTCAACTCGAAATAATCGCGAGTACGGAAGTTTTCATCGGGAGCGATATCGAACGCTAACAAATTGGCAGATAACCGGGAGTCGAAGATATGGCTCCGCCTTTGTTTCCATACATCTACACTATCGCCCGGCTGCGACATCGTTTGGGAATTTTCTTCTGCTAATAGTTTTTTGGCCTCCTCATTTTCGGCTTTCAATCGTTCCACCACACGATCGTATATTTTCATATAGGTTTCAATATGATGCCCATACCATACAAGAGTCGTGTCGAACTGTTCCCGAGTGACTCCATGACGCAAAAATACGGCTTCTCTTATCTTTTTCTTATCGGCATTGTTGTTATAGATATTATAGTTCGATTCTATGACAGCTTCGGATTTGTGTATATCGACTAACAAATCCTCCATATCTTTCTCATTAATGACATAATCCGGGGTACGGCTGCCACATGCCGACAAACATAAAACCAACCATATGATCCATATCGGATTTCTCATAAAGCTATTCGGATTTCTCAACTTGTTTATTTTCGGAAGAGAGATAACGATGATAAAAGAGAATCATACAAACCACTCCGACCGAAATCGCCGAATCGGCAATATTGAATACCGGACGGAAAAACTCGAACCGCTCACCTCCTATCCACGGTATCCAATCGGGCCAATAAAAACTGAACAGAGGGAAATAGAGCATATCCACAACTCGCCCATAGAATAGCCCGGCATACCCGTCTCCCGGCACAAAAGAAGCGACCAAAGGGGGGACAGGATCGTTAAATATCAATCCATAGAACAGGCAGTCTACAATATTTCCCGCAGCTCCCGCTATAATCAAAGCCAAGCAAACGATGAATCCCGTAGCGACTTGGGGACGATTCTTAATTTTCAGCATCCACCACGACAGAAAAACAACGGCAACAATACGGAACAGAGACAAGAACAACTTACTTCCCACTTCCATACCGAAAGCCATACCGTTATTTTCGATAAACGCTATATAAAACCAATCGGTCACTCGTATAGATTCACCGATATACATGTGAGTTTTCACCCATATCTTCACGGCTTGGTCGACAATGAGTACAAGAACAATCGTAATAAGAGCGACCTGCCCTTTGGTTAATTTCTTCATATCCAAAATAAAAAGATTCTCACTTTTATCCTATCTCAAAAAGATTCGACCTTCGTGCTTTCTACCCAAAGAACAGCCCCCGAAGGTCGAATTTTAATATCACTTTTCAACAAGTTTCATAAAAACTGCCAATCCTCTTTACCTGTTTCCTCAAAGAACAGATTGATATGGATATCGGCAAACTATTTTCTTTTTCCATCTTCCTTCGCGTCAATTCCCAAAGTTGCATGAGGAACAGCACGAAGTCTCTCTTTCGGAATCAGCTTACCGGTCTCCCGACAAATCCCGTATGTTTTATTTTCTATGCGTACAAGCGCAGCCTGCAAGTGCTGAATAAACTTCATCTGCCGTTGCGCCAACTGTCCTGCCTCTTCTTTGGAGAGAGTGCTAGCACCTTCTTCCAACACCTTAAATGTAGGCGACGTATCGGTAACATCGTTGCCATCGGTATTCATAATCGAGGCTTTCAACAAATCATAATCACGATATGCTTTTTCGAGCTTTTCATTAATAATCTGCCGAAATTCTTCAAGTTCAGCATCGGAATAACGTGTTTTTTCACTCATAATTATTGCTACTTAAAATCCCACATTCAATTATTCAAAGAACCGACCACAATCGGAAATTGTTCTATATCCGGTCAAATATAACAGAAATATCCCTATGGACCTCCATTATTTCAAGGATTTAACAATTCTGATATTCACCTTAAACGTATCGAAGTCCAGCTCGGTGACTGCCTCTCCAGAAAGAGTTCCCAATATCTCAAACGTATTGGCCAAGACCTGTCGAGACATATAGTCGCGATATTCCTCCACAACCAAATCGGTCTCCCCGTTCGAAGCGATATATACATCGATTTTATCCGTAATATCGAAGCCCGAAGTTTTACGAATATTCTGTATACGGTTCACCAGCTCGCGGGCAATACCTTCGCGGCGCAATTCGTCGGTCACCGTAATGTCGAGAGCTACCGTAAGATTACCTTCGTTAGCAACCAACCACCCTGGAATATCCTCGGAGATAATTTCTACATCGCTCGCTTCGATAGTAGCCTGTTGCCCATCTATCTCGAAAGTAAAAGTTCCGTTCTTCTCAAATTCGATAATATCCGGTTGCGACATAGAAGCTATCGTAGCTGCCAACTGTTTCATAATCTTTCCATAACGCGGACCAAGCTTTTTGAAATCGGGTTTGACCCGTTTTACCAATATACCTGCCGCATTATCGACAAAGTTCATTTCTTTCACATTCACCTCACTCAGAATCAAATCTTTCACGGCTTCGATATGATCCTGTTGCTCTTTATTCAATACCGGAATCATCAAGGTCGTGAGCGGCTGACGTACTTTGATATTCACTTTACGACGTAAAGCCAATACCATCGAAGTCATAGTCTGAGCAATCTGCATACGCTCTTCGAGAGCCAAATCGATATAATCGTTGTAACTTACCGGGAAATCGACCAAATGTACCGATCGAGTATCTCGTCCGGTTGCCGCAGTAAGGTCTGTATAGAGCCGATCGGCATAGAAAGGCGCAATAGGAGCCATGAGCTTGGCAACTGTTTCGAGGCAAGTATAAAGCGTTTGATATGCCGACAATTTATCTTCCGTCATCGTTCCGCCCCAGAAGCGTTTACGGTTCAACCGAACATACCAGTTACTGAGATTGTCATTTACAAAATCCGATATAGCCCGCCCTGCACGAGTAGGCTCGTAAGCGGCAAACTGTTCGTCGACTTCTTTAATCAAAGAGTTCAAAAGAGAGATAATCCAACGGTCTATTTCAGGCCGTTTTTCCATCGGAACCTCGGGTTCACCGAATGTGAAACCATCTACATTGGCATACAATGCGAAGAAAGAATAGGTGTTATACAACGTTCCAAAGAACTTGCGACGAACTTCTTCCACACCTTCCAAATCGAATTTGAGGTTATCCCACGGCGAAGAATTGGTAATCATATACCAACGTAACGGATCGGAACCATACTTTTCGATCGTACTGAACGGATCGACAGCGTTACCCAATCGTTTGGACATCTTGTTTCCGTTCTTATCCAAAACAAGCCCGTTCGAAACAACTGCTTTATAGGCCACGCTATCGAAAACCATCGAGGCGATGGCATGCAACGTGAAGAACCACCCTCTCGTTTGATCTACACCTTCGGCAATAAAATCGGCAGGATATACTTCCCGCTTGTCAAATACTTCTTTATTCTCGAAAGGATAGTGTATCTGCGCATAAGGCATAGCACCCGAATCGAACCAAACATCGATGAGGTCGCTCTCTCTTTTCATGGGTTTTCCCGAAGGGGAAACCAACACGATATCATCTACATACGGGCGATGTAAATCTATCTTATCGTAATTTTCAGCCGTATATTCGCCGGGGACAAAACCCTGTTTCTTATAAGGATTCTCATTCATCAATCCGGCAGTAATAGATTTCTCTATCTCATTATACAATTCTTCGACCGAACCAATACAAATCTCTTCACTCCCGTCTTCGGTACGCCAAATAGGTAACGGAGTTCCCCAATAACGACTACGGGAAAGATTCCAATCTTGCAAATTTTCGAGCCACTTCCCGAAACGTCCCGCCCCAGTAGACTGCGGTTTCCAATTTATCGTGTTGTTGAGTTCTATCATGCGATCACGGCAAGCCGTCGTACGAATGAACCAACTATCGAGCGGATAATAAAGCACAGGCTTATCGGTACGCCAACAGTGCGGATAACTATGCACGTGTTTCTCGATTTTAAATACTTTGTTTGTTTGCTTCAACAAAACGCAAATATCGATATCGAGCGTGGCATCATCGGCAGTAAGTGCGGCATCATAAGCATTTTTCACATAACGGCCGGCATATTCGCTATAAGCCTCCACATCTATGTTCTGCTTAACGAAATCAGGATCGAGGTCTTCTATCAGATAGAATTTACCGGTCATATCGACCATAGGACGGCGATTGCCGTCTTTATCGAGCATCATCAAAGGAGGAATACCGTTGGCCTTAGCTA
>OIGD01002489.1_pt1 | contig 14151 bp, 17 predicted proteins | sample 1582211 | NCBI WGS metagenome assembly OIGD01 (sample SAMN04414078, study PRJEB24778) | human gut metagenome | material: faecal | host: Homo sapiens
AGTGCGGCTAGATTCAAAATCTATTAAGAACAAACTAGTAAATATTTATTTTTATATTAATGTCTTTGTTATTCAATTTTGCTTTTTTACAACATTTAAAATTTTCGGTTGAAGTATTTGTTAAAAATTGTTATTATAATATAGAAGTATAAAATCGATTGACATTGAGGATATAAAAATATGAGCGGTGAAGGACATTTAACAGCAGCATTAGGACAAATGACAGTAAATGTCGATACTTTGATAACAATGTATATTGCAATGGGAGTGTTGCTTGTTTTTGCTTTTATAGCAAGCCGCAAGCTCACTATCATTCCTAGCAAGTTGCAAATGGTAACAGAGTCTATATTAACGTTTTTTACTAGCATAACCGGGTCAATGATTGGTGACAAAGCTGAAAGTAAAAAACATGTACCCCTTCTAGCAACTCTTTTTATATTTATTGTAACAGCAAATTTAATGGGGCAGTTACCTTGGCGGCTAATACATTTAAAAACAGGTGAACTTGCTTCACCTACAAACGACATCAATTTAACAGCAGCCATGGCAGTAATAGTTCTTGTTTATTATTTATACTGCGGTATACGCAAAAAAGGGCTTAGATATTTTTTACATAGCTTTAACCCGATTGATATAGTAATAGCAATAGTTGAACTTCTTGAAATAGTAATAAGACCTTTTACACTGGCATTAAGACTTTTTGCCAACATACTGGCAGGTGAACTTCTAGTTGTTGCGTTTGTCGGAATATTTGCATATTTTTTGCCATTACCTATAATGTTTTTTGAAGTATTTGTAGGTTTCGTACAGGCGTTAGTATTTATGATGCTTTCAACCGCTTATGTTGCTCTTGCGGTTGAAGAAGAATAATAAAAAAATGTGTTGCAAAAGCAAATAAAGTTAGTTTAGAATAATATAATAAAAAATATGAAATAGTAAGTTTAATAGAAAAAGGAGAAAAATATGACAACAGAAATGTTAAGCGATGTACAGGGATTAAGCAACCTTGGAGCAGGTATTGCAATAGGCTTTGGTGCAATTGGTGCTGGTGTTGGTATTGGTGTTGCTACAAAAGGGTTGCTTGAAGCAATAGCACGTCAACCTGAAATAGCTGGTAAAGCAGTCGGCTTTTTCTTGCTTGGTGCAGCTTTATCAGAAGCCTGTGCTATATATGGATTGTTTATTGCTATGAAACTGTGCGGTATGATAGGATAAACGTAATAGCTTCCAAGCTAAGAACGGGTTGCACAAGTTGAGTTTGCCACACGTTGGTGGATGAAAATAAAAGAACTTGAAAAGTGAATACAACAAAGGATGAACAGCTTTATATGGTTGCAAGGGTGCGTGGGATTACGTCGGGTTCTTTGTTGATATCTAAGTTCGCTGGTTCCAAATTATTTGGCTTGGAACAATCCTTGGATTCCGTTACAGGCTTCGCCGTTCACTCCAGCGGATTGTTCCAAGTTACGGGCTGGGGTACTTCGTACCACGGCGCCCTACCAAAAATTTGGCTTCGTACTTAGGTTCCTCACAATCAAACAAAGCCAACTGTGAATCCGCTGCCCCAGGCGGGAAAGAACCCCAAACCAACAATTGACCTTCAACGCAAAAATAAAACAAAAGTCATCCCACGTTGGTGGATAAAGACGAAATGGAGACAGGCGTTAGCCCGTCAGATAAAAAGAGGTAAAAAATGGAATTCAATGGTACATTTTTAATAGCAGCTATAAGTTTTATAATATTTACCCTACTTATGAATAAAATATTATATAAACCTGTAAATGAAATAATTGAAAAAAGGAAAATGTTTTTTGACGAAAACAAATCTGAAATATATTCTCACAATGAAAACGAAAATAAATGCATTGTTGAACGTGATAACCAGATAAAAAACGCTAATCAAAACGCAAATGAAATTATATTAACCGGCAAAGAACGGATAAAATCTCAAAAAAATGAAGAAATAAAAAACAAAAAGAACGAAATAACAAATAAAATATCGCAAACAAAAAATGAATTGGAAAGCCACAAATATGATATATATAACAACCTTCGAGAGGATGTTAAGTCATTATCGAATCATATAGCTTCAAAAATACTTGGAGAAAATATAGATAATATATCATTTGATGAAAACAGAGTTGACGAGGTGATGAAAAATGTTTGATTTTTCATATGCAAATATACTACATTCAAATATAATAAATTTTCTTATTATGCTAGCAATGATTGGAATCATTATTAAGCGTCTGAATGTTAAAGGTATGCTTGACAGCAAGCATAAAAAAACAGTTGAGACAATCAATAAATCAAGCGAAGATGTAAAAAAAGCACTGGCAAAATATGAAAAAGCCAAAGAGGAATTAGATAACACTCATTATGAAACAGAAAAAATCGTTGCTGATGCAAAAAACTTGCTTCATCATCTTGAACAGACTGCACACAACGAGCTTAATGAAATAAAAAAACATTACGATAAAAATATGGAAAAAGAAATCGAACGTGAAAAGCAAAACGCATATAATGACATAACTTTATCCATTGCAAAAGCGTCATCTGCGTTAAGTTATGAAAACATAAAGCAAACACTTAATCAGAATCCACAATTACATCAAAAATATATAGATGAGTGCATTGATAGTATAGACGGGTTATCAATATGAAAAATATAAGATATAAAAACGAAACAGCAGCAAAGCGATATGCAAGAGCATTATTAGAAAGCTCGGTCGAAAAAAACGAAGTTGATGTCGTACGTGAAGACTTAAACTTAGTAAATGAAGTAATAAATAAGTCTTCCGAATTGAAGAATGTAATTTTAAATCCAACATTCAATGAAGGGAAAGTCGAAGAAATTATATTTGACGTATTTAATTCAAAAATATCAGAAATTACATTAAATTTTATAAAAATGGTGCTTAAATCACATCGTATGGATATGTTTGAGGATATTTCATATTGGTATTGCGAATTTGACGATAAATTAAAAAACAAATTAAAAATAAGCATAACCTCAGCAGTTGTATTAAACGATGAAACAAAAGAGCGTCTTAAACAAAAACTTGAAAATAAATTCAAAAAGACAATTCTTTTAAATTATACTGTTGATGAGTCAATAATCGGCGGGATAGTTATAAAAGCGGAAGATAAAATAATTGACGGAAGCATAAAAAGCAGATATGAAAGGTTAAAAAGTAGTTTATTGTAAAATATGGAAATAAAAGAACTTGAAGTGAATACATCAAATGCAACCCATATGCAGGCGCGAACAATTATAACTTAACGAAACATTGTCAGGCAGCCGTTTGTCTGAGTGCGAAGCACGAGTTAAGGCTGCTTGAGTTGAGTTTAGTAATAATGTGAGCGAAAAATCGGGTTGCGGTTTTGGTTACTTTTTCCACAAAAAGTAACCCCGCCCGGAGGGCTTAATATATTAAATTTAATAAAAAATAAGAATTAAACTAAGAAAGGTTATACAAAATGGTTACAATAAATCCAAGTGAAATAACAAACATAATACGTTCAAAAATAGAGAACTATGACAACAAGATAGAAATAAATACACAAGGCCAAGTTCTTGAAGCCGGTGATGGTATTGCCAGAATATACGGGTTAAAGGATGCAATGCAAAGTGAACTTGTACAATTTGAAGATGACAATAAAACACTGGGGCTTGTTTTGAACCTCGAAGAAGACAATGTAGGTGTTGTAATTCTAGGGGATTGTAAGAATATAAAGGAAGGCACAAGTGTAAAAACAACAGGTCGTATTGCTTCAGTTCCAGTTGGCAGTGGTTTAACAGGTCGTATAATTGACCCAACAGGCGCACCTTTGGATGGCAAAGGGAATATTGATTATGACAAGACCCGAGCAATAGAACGTGTAGCTCCTGGGATTGTAACAAGAAAATCAGTGCATGAACCTTTACAAACAGGTATAACAGCAATAGACGCCTTGACACCAATTGGTAAAGGTCAGCGGGAGCTTATAATTGGCGATAGACAGACCGGAAAAACAGCTATAGCAGTTGATACAATAATCAATCAGAAGGGTCGTGATGTAATATGTATCTATGTTGCAATTGGACAAAAAAACTCAACAGTAGCCCAGCTTGCAAAGACATTAGCCGACCATGATGCTATGGATTATACAATAATTGTTAATGCCTCTGCTAATTCGCCTGCACCAATGCAGTATATAGCGCCATTTGCTGGTGTTGCAATAGGTGAAGAGTTTATGGAACAGGGAAAATCTGTTTTAATAATATATGATGACTTAACAAAACACGCTCAAGCCTATCGTGCAATGAGCTTGTTGCTTAAACGTCCACCGGGACGTGAAGCATACCCAGGTGACGTATTTTACCTTCATTCACGTTTGCTTGAACGTGCGTGCAAGTTAAATGACGAGCTTGGTGGCGGAAGTATTACAGCTCTGCCAATAATTGAAACACAAGCAGGGGATGTTTCTGCTTATATACCGACAAATGTTATTTCAATAACTGACGGACAAATATTTTTAGAGAGCAATCTATTTAACTCAGGCGTACGTCCGGCAATAAATGCAGGCATCTCTGTATCACGTGTAGGCGGTGCTGCACAAACCAAGGGGATAAAACAGGTTGCAGGTCAATTGCGTTTGGATTTAGCTCAATACCATGAACTTGAAGCGTTTGCCCAGTTTGCAAGTGATTTGGATAAAGCAACTCGAGACCAATTGCTTCGAGGCGAAAAGTTGACAGAAGTGTTAAAACAACCTCAATACGCACCATTGAGCGTTGCAAAACAAATATCAATACTATTTGCAGCCAATAAAGGATATCTAGACAATATCCCAAATTCAAAAATTCCCGAATTTAAAAAAGACTGGTTTGACTACTTTGAATCAAACATGCCTGAGCTTAACCACAGATTAAATAATGGCGAAAAGTTGAATGATGATGATATTGAATCATTAACTAAAAACATTGAACAGTTTAAATCAGGTTTTTTAAAATAGGTAAAAAAATATGTCAAATTTAAAAGATATAAAAGACAGAATAACAAGTATACAAAATACACAAAAAATAACAAAAGCTATGAAAATGGTGGCAGCAGCAAAGGTAAAGAAAGCTGAAAATCGCGTAAAAACAGCACGCCCGTTTGCAAAAGAGCTTGCCTTTGTCTTCAGTCGGCTTTTACGTTCAGTCAACAAATATTCAATGAGCGGTTTACAAGTAAAACGAGCTATTGATAATTATGCAGAACTTTTAAAGCCTCGGGAAATAAAAACAGCAGGTCTACTTATTATTTCATCAACAAAAGGACTTGCCGGAGCCTATAATGCCAACGTTATAAGATATACTTTGAAGCGTATTGAAGAATACAATAAGCAAAATATAAGTGTCAAATTGTTTATTGTTGGGCAAAAAGGCTATGCTGGGCTTAGAAGAAAGTGTGAAAGTTTAAATTGCGAAATTGAAAAAAAATATTTAAATCTTCCACAAAATCCAAATTCAGGTCAGGCCATTGTCATAGCAGAAGATATGGCAACTTGTTTTGTTGAGAATAAAATAAACAATATTGAAATAATAACAACACAGTTTCATAACATGATGTCATATAAAGTTGTTGACTGGAAAATACTACCTTTAAATGTTGATGAAGTTAAGGAAAATATTGAAATTGACGAACAAAAACCAAACAAGGGGACTCAAATCGATGCTTTAATGACATTTGAGCCTAATAAACATGTTATTTTGCAAAAAGTTGTCCCAATGTTTATAACTAATATGATATACCATGCACTTCTTGAAGCAACAGCCTCAGAATTGGCCTCACGGATGACAGCTATGTCATCAGCGTGCAAAAATGCCGAGGATATGATATACAAATTAAGTGTGGATTATAACAAAGCAAGGCAGGGTGCAATAACACAGGAAATAAACGAAGTTGTAAGCGGTGCCAATGCTATATAAGGCTGTTGTCAAAAACACCAAGAGAAAACAATGCAAAATCATATTTAACCGGGTCATATGGATCGTATTTCTTTAAATTTTCTGTTAATTCAATAACGCTTTTATAGTCGTTATTTTTGCGTTTGAGAAGATTATAACTTCGCGAAATATTACCAACATGCACATCAAGCGGGATTAAAAGCTCGCTTTTATCAATAAATTTCCATACTCCTAAATCAACATCGCTTTTTCTAACCATCCATCGCAAAAACATATTTAACCGTTTACAACTACCCATATTTGAAGCATCAGGTATTAAATGTTTAAACCCGGCACCTGGTTGATTTAAGCAGTTGTTGTAAAAATAATTTGCAACCTTTAAAAACATATTATGTATCTTGCATAATTTCGGGTTTATGTTTTTGTTGTCGTTATAAAATTCATAAAATAAATCGTTCAAAGAGGAATTTTCGTCGTTATATAATGTTGAAAGCACGTATAAAAGATTATGTATGTCATCTTCCTTTGCAAAACGATAATTTAGCCCGTTTAAAGAATGTTTTGTATATTTATAACTTTTAATAAACCGATAAGGCTCGTTGTTCATAATATCAAAAAGTTCGTTTAGTTTTGCTATAAACAACGAACGTTTACCATAAGCAAAAGACGCGGCTATAAATCCTGCAATTTCAATATCTTCTTTTTTGCTAAATCTGTGCGGAAACAATATAGGGTCAGTTGAAATAAAATCATATGTTTCGTACTTTTTTTGATTTTTATCTAAAATTTCTTTCAAGTTAATCATTTTTGCCTCAAGTTTTTAAAATAATTTCTAATTAAATTTTGACACTCATCTTCTAATATACCACCATAAACTTTAAGTTTTGAGTTATAAGCTGTTCTTAAATCGTATTTTGATAAGAATGCTCCATAATTTAAATCATAAGCCCCAAAATAAACCGTGTCAATATGTGATAAGATAACAGCCCAAGCGCACATAGGACAAGGTTCAAGTGTTACATACATTTTGCAGTTATTTAAATATTTTGTTTTTAATATTTTTAAAGCTTTGTTTATAGCAACCATTTCAGCATGACAAGTAATATTGCTGTTTTTTTCAACTTCATTTGTTGCATAAGCTATAATATTATCGTTTTCATCAACAATAATACATCCTACTGGCAAATCGCATTTGCTTTTTTGCGCAACAGAGATTGCTTTTTCCATTATTAACTTTAATTTATTCTTATACATTTTTATCTATTATACCATGTATCAAAAAAATCATATTAATAAGAATAGACTTAAAATATAAAAGTATAAAGTTTGTAAAGGTATAAAAAAAGGGCATATATTAAAATATACCCGAATTATATTTAAAATTTAATATTTATTTTATTTAAACAGAAGCAACATTTTCAGAATTTGCTTTATGTTTTTGATAACATTCTTTACAAAAGACTTCTTTGCCCTCGATTGGCTTAAATGGAACTTTTGTTGTTACGCCGCATTCAGAACATTGAACTTCATACATCTTTCTATGACGGCTTTTACTGTGCCTGCGTTGTTTACGACATTCAGGGCAGCGTTTTGGGGTGTTAACTAATCCTTTTTCAGCATAAAATTCTTTTTCACCGGCAGTAAATACAAATTCACAGCCACAGTCTTCACAGATTAGTTTTTCATCTTGGTACATTGGGTTTTTCTCCTTTTATTTTGTAACTTAAAGCAGATTAATAACACTCACTTTTTAACTTTTTTAAGTTAAAGCCAATCGTTAAATTGTCTACTTTTTTATATTCTAATGTTTTTTTTGTTTTTTTGCAACTTTTTTTATATAGATATACTATTTTATTTATCGTTTAATTATGATATAAATATAATAAATAAATATAAAAAGGGGCAATGTATGATAAGGAAAAAAGTATTAAGCTCTGTTCTTTTAATAATATTATGTTTCACTCTAAACCCAATAGTTGTTAAAGCAGACCAGTGCGACTGTGATTCAAATGGACTTGACCCTGTTGAATTTAAGTTTGAACATATAAACAACGGAAAAACATCCTCACCTATGGATTTAATAAAAGTAACAGAGGACGGAACACGTGTTATCGTGAAAAATAACTTAATCCCTATTGCATTTAACGATCATTTTACAACTAAAAAATACAAAGATTTAAATGTTGTAGAATTTTATGTACCATGCGACATTACAACAAATAACGCAAGATGCTTAATACCGGCAAAATCTTTGGTTTTAGGAGAAATAAACTGCATACAGCAGCCTAAATGGGGTAATCGTAATGCTAAAGTATATATTACTCTAAAAAAACTTGTATTTCCTGACGGTCGCCAATTTGATATCTGCGCAAAACCATACGACTATGATGGTGTGCTAAAAAAAAGCAGCTGGGCAAGTTTTGGCAAAGCCGCAGCATATACAGTAGGCGGATTTGGTTTAGGTGCAGGAAATGGTGCTTGGATAGGAGCTTGTGCAGGTAACGCTTGGACAGGCACTTGGATGGGTATGGCTATTGGTGGCGGTGCAGGACTTTTGCTTGGTGTCTTAACCCCGGGAATGCATTATAAAGCTAAAAAAGGAAAAGTTATTTACATGAGACTTTGCGAAGATATTGTTATTCCCAGTGAATGCTGTAATTAATTTTATAATGTCGTAGCTTTTTATATCAATTAGTAAATGTAAAAGACTTATAAAGTTAAGTTTTAAAAATGTCATATTAAAATAAAAAATTTACATTCAAGCAGTAAATTATATAAAAATGTTGCAAAAAATAATAAATAATGATAGACTTAATATAAAATTAATTGTTATTTTAAAATTGTAAATTATATAGGTTTAGTTTGGAGAAAAAGTGAATAGCGTTGTAATAGTGGGAAGATGTGGACAAGACCCTGAAATGAAATATTTTGAGTCAGGTAAAGTAAAAACAACATTTTCCTTGGCAGTAAACAGATGGGATACAAAAACAAAGTCGGAAATAACCGATTGGTTTAATATTGAATTCTGGGACAAACAGGCAGAAGTGGCTGGTGAATACGTCAAGAAAGGTCGTCAGGTTGCACTTGATGGCAGACTTGCCGTAAGCAGCTGGACTACACCTTCAGGCGAAAATAGAGTCCGATACTTAATCCGTGGTTTAAACCTAAGATTATTAGGTTCTAAAAATGCTGATGCGTAAATAAGTGTATATAATAAATATATTTGTGCAATAATGGGAATAGAATATAATTTAGGTTGGTTTTTTTATGTTTGGTTCAAATTTAACAGGCATTATTGCCGATGATTTAACCGGAGCTAATGACACTGCTTTACAGTTTCATATGCGTGGTTGTAATACACAAATTGTATTAAATAGTGACAATTCTCTTGATGGCACTAAATTGAAAAATGCACAAGTCTGTGCTATTTCTACAGAGACTCGTAATTTAGATAAACAAAATGCTTATAACAAAACAAAAGCTGCTTGTCAAAAGCTTTATGATAATTTCAACGTAGAATATCTTTACAAAAAAATAGATTCTACTTTACGCGGCAATATTGCTGTTGAAATAAAGGCAATACTTGATGTATTGAATAACGATGCAGCAATTGTCGTACCTGCTTTTCCAAAAGAAAACAGAATTACAATAGGTGGATACCATCTTTTAAAAGGTGTACCTATTGAAAGAACCGAGTTGGCAAGAGACCCCAAATTCCCTATTTACGAATCACATATTCCAACGATTTTAAATGCAGATTTAAAAGAGTTTGGAAGTGATTTAAAAGTTGGTACAATTGATTTTAAAATCGTTGTTAAAGGTGCAGCTTTAATATTGATGGAAATACACAAGCTTATAAATGAAGGGGTAAAAATTATTGTAATAGATGCTCAATCCTCAATTGATTTAGAACAGATTGCACTAGCAGTGAAAAAATCAACATATAACCTTCTTCCCGTTGGGGCAGCTGGATTTGCTGCGGCTTTAAGTGATATATGGCTGCCTGATTTTAAGAATAACAAAATTAATATAAAACTTCAAAAACAACCAAAGTTCATAGTCTCAGGAAGTGCAACTGAACTTACGGCTTCTCAGATTGCTAAATTAAAAGACGAATATGAAGAATGTCTTTATTCTTATTCTCTTAAAATTGACGATATAATAAAAGGAGTAAATCAGGAATTTATTGAAAGAATATGCTGTCATCTTGCAAAAGGCAATAATGTTCTTGTTCATACTTCTGACTTAATTCAAAACCGTGAAGAATTTCAACAGTTTTTGCTCGATAATGAAATGTCTTTTAAAGGTTTTCTTACAAAAGTATCTGGATATTTATCAAATCTTGTTGAGCTTACGCTTAATAATATAAGTGCTATTTTGATTCTTATTGGCGGAGAAACTTCTTATGAATGCTGTAATGCCATAAATAGTGAAATACTTCAGGTTATTGATGAAGTTACCTATGCAATTCCGCTTTGCATGGATTATAAAGCACAGCTTATTGTTACAAAATCAGGTAATTTAGGTAATGCTAATACACTTGTTGATATAATAAAATATTTTGATTGTCATGATGATGAATAATAAAAAAATAGGAATAACTCTAGGTGACATAAATGGTATTGGTATTGAAGTTGTTGTTAAAGCTTTAAATAAACTTGAAGATGTAAATAATATTGTTTTATTTGGCTCAAAAACTGTGTTTGATTATCATATTGAATTTTTGAAACTTAAAGCTCATTTTAAGTATGAATTTGTTGATTTAGATAATGATGAAAATGTAAAAAAAGTCAATAAAACTGTCAATTGGGGAGAAAATGAGGTTAATTCAGGTTTTATATCGTTTTATTCTCTAAAAAAAGCAATTGATTATGCAAATGAAAATAAAGTATCTGCAATTGTAACAGCTCCAACATCTAAAACAGCAATGAATATGGCTGGATTTCACTATAGCGGGCAAACTGAAATATTACAAAAATATATAAAAAATAAAAGTGAAAATGAAAATAATGCACAAATGCTTTTTTGTACAAATGAAGGTTTTCGTGTCTTGCTTTTAACCCGTCATTTAAGCTTAAAAGATGTACCAAAAGCTATAAATAAAGATATGATTATAAAAAATGTTATTGAGATTAATGAAATTTTAATAAATGACTTTAAAATAAATAATCCTAAAATAGCGTTCTGCGCTTTAAATCCGCACGCAGGTGAGGATGGTTTACTTGGGTCAGAAGAAATAAAAATAATAAATCCAGCATTAAATGAATTAAAAAAGCTTAATATTGATGTTAACGGAGCTTATAGTGCAGATACTTTATTTGCTTTAAAAAATATCTCAAAATATGATTTATTTATAAGCTGTTATCATGACCAGGGTTTAATTCCAATAAAAATGTTGTATTTTGACAAAACAGTAAATACAACAGTCGGGTTATCAAAAATAAGAACCTCTCCAACTCACGGCACAGCTTTTGATATAGCAGGGCAGAATATAGCAAACGAGTCAAGTATGATAGAAGCAATAAAACTTGCTATAAAACTTATTTAAAATGACTATAATTTTTATTTTTGTTTATTTTTTTGAATTATAACTTGACAAATCCATAAAAAATTTTTTATAAAAAATGATATTAATTTGCAATATTTCTTAAAAATCTTTTATATCAATATATGCAAGTAAATTTTACTAAATGTTAATAAAAATTAATGTAAATTTTTTAAAATATATTTCTTATTCATTAAAAGACGTGCAAGACAATAAAAGACATGAGATTATAAAAAAAAATATGTAAAAAAAAAGGCATGCAGGATAAAAAATTGACCATTTTAAATAGATTTGTTTTACTATATATATGTAAGGTTTATTTTTAAAAATCCACTTTTAATCTGAGGATTATTTTTTGAGAATAAATTAGAATACATATATAAGATGAAATAAAGAGGAGTAAATTGTGTTAGACCACGGTTATATACAGATTTATACAGGAGATGGAAAAGGAAAGACAACAGCCTCACTAGGTTTAGCTTTAAGAGCATTGGGACATAACTGGAAGGTGTTAATAATACAATTTACAAAAGGTGACCAGGGGACGTCGTATGGTGAAATAGCATCATCATATAAGTTTAAAAATAATTTAGACGTGTTTCAATATGGAATGGATAGAATAATATATTCCCACAATATTTGTATGGATGATTTTAAAGAAGCAAAAAAAGGTTGGGATAAAGCTAAAGAAGCCATTGAATCAGGCAAATACCAGCTTATTATTTTAGATGAAATAAATATATGCATTGATTTGGGTATGATAAAAGTATCAGATGTAAAACAAGCGCTTTTAAATAAACCTGAGAATTTAGAAATAGTTTTGACAGGTAGACGTGCGCATCCAGAACTTGTTGCTTTAGCTCATTTAGTTACTGAAATGAAACCAATAAAACATTATTTCGATGTTGGAGTAATGGCTCGACAGGGTATTGAATATTAAATTTGTGTTTAAATAAGTTGAGTGTTAGTTAGATTTAGAAAAAAGAGCTTCTGGCTCTTTTTTTCAATCACATTGTTTACATTTTTTACAAGCTTTTTTATGTGCCTTCTCGCATTTATGAAATTCATTTTTTATACGTTTATAATCGCGTTGTTGACTTTTTGATAGAAGACATAAAAATCTTTCTTCATATTCTTTTCGTTCACATCTAAAAGCTTTTTTAAGCTGTTTTATATCATTTTTTAATTCTTTAACTTCACAAGATGAAGGCGAACATTTTTCCAGTTCACATAGTTTCTGTTTTTTTATGCATATTTTTTCTTGATAGCATTTAAATCTCAATGCATATTCATCGTCAAGTTTTTGTATTTGACAAATTTGTGTTTCGCTTAAACAAAGTTGCGAATAAATCTTTTCCCGTCTTGTATCAAAAGTGCATTTGTTAGGGAAAAATTTATCACAATTATTACTTTGTTGGCAGCAGGAATCACACTTTGGAGTTGTTTTATTTATTTGGTTTTGCTGCTCACAATTTGAATCACAATTTAACGGACATGCAGCCAATGAAGCTAATTGAGAAATAAAAAGTAAGTTTAAAATTGTTAAAGATGCTAATATTTTTTTCATAAAAAATCCTTTATAATCATCCGAATAATATTATATATAAAATACTAAAATTTCAAAATACCTTATCAGATAAAATAAAGGATTAATTAAAAATTACAATTTAACCGCTGAAAAGTTAACTCTTGAAGTGTCAACACCAGCGTCAGGAGTTGTATTAATAAGCTCGATTACTTCTTCATTTACTAAATTATTGTGCTTTGTTGAGACACTTGATGGCGCAAGTGGCACAAGGTCATTTGGCTGAATTTTGCTTATTGGAACAATTGCAGGCCTTGAATCATTGGCTGAGGTATTTGAGGTTTGCTTACCCCGACTGTTTTTAACCTGCGAAATCATAGGGTCAGGAGTTACTTTTTGCCGGTTGTATTCATTCATTATTTTCGATACAAACCGTTTTGTTTCAGCAAAAGGTGGCACTCCTTTATAACGTTTGACATTTCCGGGTCCAGCGTTATAAGCGGCTAAAGCAAGTTCCGTTGAACCAAACATAGAATACATCATGCGGTAATAAACAAGCCCTGCTTTAACATTTTCGTTTAAGTTATAAGGGTTATAACCTATTTTCCTAGCTGTTGAGGGCATAAGCTGAAACACACCGACAGCTCCGTGTGCACTTCGTGCTTCGTGTCTAAACCCTGATTCGGCCTTTGCAATACTTAAAGCTAAAGCCGGGTCAATACCTAAATCCAAAGCGTGCTTAACAATATATTGTTTAACGGTTGTAACCTTACTTGGTGTATTTGTTTCACATAATGCACACATTGGGGTTGTTGTAATTATACTTGTTATCAAGATGAGCTTAAGTAGCTTTTTAACTATCATCTTCATTTTCTCCTCTGCTCTTATCTGCTATCACGTTTCAATTCGCTTATGGATTTGCTACTTGTTATTTCCTATATTATTACAAAAAAAAAATAGTTCAACCCCTAACCCTTAATTTTAGCCTATTTTGACAATTTAATATTCTTTAAATTCCAAAGTATGTTTAAAATATCAAGGCATGTTAAGTTTTGTTAAGCATTTGACGATTCATATAAAATACTTATATAAAGTATATAGATAATATATAAATATTTTAAAAAAATTTATATTTGTTTAAATAAC
>OIGD01002491.1_pt1 | contig 14143 bp, 10 predicted proteins | sample 1582211 | NCBI WGS metagenome assembly OIGD01 (sample SAMN04414078, study PRJEB24778) | human gut metagenome | material: faecal | host: Homo sapiens
CAAAGCTCGGCGCAACGCCCGCGGCCCCCACCACGGCCTGCACCACGACGTCCACATCCTGCATCGCGGCAATATCGCTGATCGCGTCAGCGCCCGCCGCCACGCTCACGCCGGTGATGCCGAGTTTGCGCATCTCCTCAACAAGGGCCTTATAGCGTGATTCATCGGCAATTGCGACGATATAGGGACGCCAGACGCTTGCAAGCTGCGCGAGCTTTTCCACGTTGGACCCTGCAGTAAGCGCAAACGATAGCGCTCCTGATAGCGGGAGATAACTTCAAGCGCGCTGCGGCCGATCGAACCGGTAGCGCCCAAAATGGCGATGTTTGTCAGTGACGTCATAGATGGGAGGAGCCTTCAGACCTCTTGGTCCTGCCGGCCCCTGAGACAACCGCAGTGAAAGTTGCGGAGCGGGTACATTGTAGACGATGCGGCCGAGCGATAATTTCCTTAAAAATCAAAGGCAGTTTCCAGCAAAGCATTGAAAGTTAGAATTTCAAAGGCGCTCTGACTTCTCCGGAAGGAAGCCTTTTGGGAATACCGCAAGCAAAGCCGGCACCGGGCGGATTTCCGTTCTCGCTACCTGCCCTCGTCTTATGCTTTAAGCCTCAGATACTCCGGCACCGAAAGCACAATCCGCCCGTCGATGCGCTCGACAAAGTCCGTGCGCTTTTCACCGTAGTCCGAGTCATTTAACACCACGCGGATGGCGTTAAGCCGCGCCCGGCGCTTATCATCACTGCGGATAATGGTCCAGGGTGCGTAAGGGGCTTCCGTCGTGCGGAACATCCGTTCAATTGCGGCGGTGTATTCGTCCCACTTGTCAAGCGACGCCAAATCCACGGGCGAAAGCTTCCAGCGGCGCAGCGGATCGATCTTGCGCTGCTTAAACCGGCGCTTCTGTTCCTTACGGCCCACATCAAGCCAAAACTTAAAAAGCTGGATGCCGTTATCGACGAGGCTCTTTTCAAAGTTCAGAACTTCCCGTAAAAAGAGCTCGGTCTGCTCCTTGGTGCAAAAGCCCATGACGGGTTCCACCACGGCCCGGTTGTACCAGGAGCGGTCAAAAAAGACGATTTCCCCGGGGCTCGGGAGTTGATTGACGTACCGCTGAAAGAACCACTGTCCCTTTTCGGCGTCCGTGGGTTTAGCCAGAGCCACGATGCGCGCGCCGCGCGGATTCATGTTTTCCACGAAGCGCTGAATGGTGCCTCCCTTACCTGCGGCGTCACGGCCCTCAAAAAGGATGATTACCTTCTTGCCCTTTTCCTTCACGTCCTTCTGCAGTTTCAGAAGCTCAATCTGGAGCCCGTAGAGCTCTTCTTCGTAAAGGTCGTTGTCGTAGCCGTTCGCATAGGGATAAGCGCCTTCAGCGGCTTGAGGGACCAGATCGTTCATGTGCTCGAGAACTTTGCCCGTTTCTTCAAACCGTTCGGCAGCCTCCCGCGCAATGAGGTCACGCAGGACCTTATCGCGCGTCTCAGGCGGAAAGCGCGCGGTGATTGTCTCTGCGAGTGTCGCGGGCTCAGCGGCGAACCCCGCCCCCGCGAGGCTCTTTAAGAGGCGTTTAACGGCTTTGGCGCCGTCGTCTTTGGCATCAATCACGGCCACGCGGTCGATTTCCTCAGTGAGGTGCTTTTCTTTGTCTTCCGTCTTTTTGGCCATGGTCTGTCTCCGGATATAAGTCCTCAGGACGATTTCTTGAGTGTAATTAAAGTCACCTCACCCGTGGTGCCGATTCGCAAAGGAAAACCGTTCCAGAGGTAGGTGCCCTGATTAATGTAGAGCCTGAGATTTCCGGCACCCGTTTCGGCTGCCGGGATGTTGTAGAGGCCTTTCAAAAGCCCCGCGTTAAGGCGCTCCGTCACAAACGCAATGCCGGGCGCCTGCCCGCCGTGCGTGTGGCCGCTAAGCTGCAGGTCAACGCCACGGCCCGCGACCTTAAAGGCGAGCTTGGGCTGGTGCGCAAGCAGCAAAACCGTTGCGTCGGGCGAACCGAAAAGCGCTTTCTCAAGGTTCGGCAGTTCCCGGCCGAAACGCGCGGCCATGGGGTCTGTGAGCCCTGCGACCACCAAAGGCGTCCCCTTTACATCTATAACGCCGTGAGCATTCCAAAGCATCCTTACGCCGAGTTTGGGCAAAAGTTCCCGCCACCCCGCGTAATCCGTGTAGTGCTCATGATTGCCGTCAACGCCCCACACACCGTAGGGAGCCCGAAGATCCTTTAAAGCCTGCATCACAGGCGCCAGGTGCGCGGCCGTGCCGTCGGCAAAGTCTCCGGTGAGCGCAATAAGGTCGGGCTTAAGAGCATTCACCGCCGCCACAGCCTTTTCAAGGCGCTTTCCGGTAATCAGCGAACTCACGTGAAGGTCAGAAACCTGTGCAACCGAGAAGCCGTCCAACGCTCCCGGCAGCCCGTCAACGGCAATCTCCACCCGCACGACTTCGGGCGCGGCAAGCGCCCGCCATTCGCCCCAGGCCGTGGCAAAAACAGCCACGACGGCAATCACGGCCGCAAGGGACTTATTTTTTGCCAGCCGATTAAAGGGAAGCCCCGGCGCAATGCGAAGAAAAAGCGAGACGACTTCGCGCAAAGCGGTCAACGCCGCCGCGCAGACCACCGTGAGTTCGAGGTAGTCCCCGATGACCATCACAGCTTCCGGCAGCACCGGCGCCACCATGGAGCCCCCGACTACAACCACAACACTCGGGAAAAGGGCACCCGCTGCCAAAAGAACGGCCCAGAACACGCGCCACCTGAGGCTTACCGTCACGGGCCACACCGCCCGAAAAAAGACAAAGAGCGCCAATAGCGGCAGGATCACAGCAAAGCGCATAACTTAATGCACCTCGCGGAAAAGGGCTGCGGGAATCGAAAGCCGTACGGCCGTGCCGTGCGGGAAGACCGACGCGTCCACCGGGCCGATTGCCACGCTCGCACCGATCTTTTCCGCGCGCTCGCGCATGATGTTCATGCCGACGTGGCGTTTGCCGCGCTGCTTTAAGAGTTCCATATCAATGCCGCAGCCATTATCCATGACGGTCAGCGTAAAGTCAGAGCGGCTGTCGATGACGATTCTCACGTCCGTGGCGTGCGAGTGCTTGCGCACGTTGGCCAAAGCTTCCTGCATGATGAAAATCACCTGCAGCTGCTGCTTGTCGGTGAGGTTCGGTTCCTTGCCTTCCGAGATAATCTGGGCCTTGAGTTTGGTCTGAATCTCAAAGCGTTCAATCGCGGTCGCAATTGCTGCGGCAAAGCTTTCCTTATGAAGCCGCTCGCGGAAGTTCAGCAACAGCTCACGGACGTCTTCGTAGCACTCCTGCACGCCGGTGCGGATCTGTGCGACGGTGTCGTTCACAAGCGCCTTATCGTCGTTTTTAAGGCCGCTTTCAAGTAACTGCACCTGAATGTTTAAAAACGACAAAGACTGAGCGATCGAATCGTGCAGCCCCTGCGCCATGAGCGTGCGCTCCTGCACGACCGCGTACTGCTGGTCGCGGGCAATGAGGCGGATATTGTCAATGGCAACCCCAAGGTGCGAACCGAAACTCTCATAGAGCCGGTAGTTTTGTGCTGCCAGCTGCTTCGTTTCGTCGTAGCACAAGAGGAAAATCCCGAGGTTTTTGGTGCCGCTTCGGATATGGAAAACGTAGGTCGTGCGGATTCGCGGACTCGTGCCTTCGGTCTCCCGCAGAGACGTCAGAAAATCAGCCGGCGTCTCGGGCGTCACCCGAAGCGGCAGGTCCGCCTCCATCGCGTTTTTAAGCTGCACGAGAGGCAGAGGCTTCGCCGCCCACCGGGAAAAAAGCGCTTCCGGCAGGCCGCTGCCGGCCGCAAGTTCCAGGGTCTTTGTCTTTTCGTTCAGCAAAAAGACCGCGCAGCCCGAGGCATTCGTGAAGTGCATTAGCCGCGCCGTAAAGCCTTCACAGATCTCATCCACGCTGTGCTGACGCCCGAGGTAAGAAGACAACTCATAAAGCTGCGCAAGATTGCGGTTTTTTTCTTCAACAGCCTGCGTTTTTTCGGTGACCTTGCCTTCAAGGTTTTCCACGAGGTCTTCAAGGCGCCCGGCCATCGCGTTAAAGCCCTGGCCGATACGCTCAAACTCTTCGCTTGTGGGTTCCGGGTTCACCCGCGTGGAAAGATTTCCCCTCGTGACGCTTTCAATCCCGCGCCGCAGGGCTTCCGTGGGACGGATCACCCAGCGCAGCAGCAGGGCCATGATCACAAAGAGACTTCCCACCGCAAGCACAATGATCGCAAGCTGAATCCACCGCTGGTAGCTCATCAGTACCGTGCGGCTTTTTTCCAGATACTGCTGCAGCTGCGTGAGCTCCGTGAGAATCGTCGTGAGGCGCTTGGGGTCAACTGCCGTTCCGTTTAAATGCGCATCGGTAAAAAGCGGGAGTACCGTGCCGATCCATTCGCGGTTAATGCGCACCACACGGCCGGTGACGGCCTCATCGCGCCAAATCGCGGAATTAAGCCACTCCTCGCCCTGCTCCATTTTCTCGAGATCCTCGGCAAAACGGCGCACGGCGCTCTGATAAAGGGCATCAGACGCGGTGTCGTTGACGGCAGCGTTCACCTGATACACCCCGGTCTTCATGCTTTCCACCCGGTTGATGACGATGGAACTCGCTTCCATCTGCCAGCCCAGCACCACGGTGTATCCGAGGCACATACTGATAAAGGACACCCAAAGCATGGTGAGCGCCAGAAGGCGCAGCGAAAGCGACCGAAACAGCCCTTTGACGCGCTTGGGATAAAGTGACGCCATCTCTTATACCGTTTAGAAAAGTGTGGGTTCAGGCTCTTCTTCCTGCGCGGCGGCCTCCCCGCCGCCGGCGGCTTGGGTCGGGATGGCAGAGAGCATCTGCGCGGCAAATCGGATCGGAAGCGGCCGGCCCTTACGCGCCCTGTGCCCGAACTGCTGCTGCCAGTCGGCCTTCACCAGTGTCTTCTGACGCACCGTGCTGCGGCCCTTGCCGCTTACGATGCAGCCTGTGTCGCCTGCGGTCAGCACGGCGAGCAGCTGTTCACCGGGGTTAAGGTCCATGAGGATCACACCCTTGCCGCCGCCACGGAGTTCCCTTAATTCCGAGAGGTCAAACACGAGAAGCCGGCCTTCACCGGAAAGGCACGCGAGGTACGGCGTCTCTTTACCGATCACCTGCGGCGCAAGCAGCTTGGTGCCCTCATCGGGCCTCATAAAGGCTTTGCCGCTTCTCACGCGTGCAAAGAGATCTGACAGACGGCACTTCAGCCCAAAACCGTTGTCGGCCGCAAAGACAACACCCTCTTCGCCTTTACCGGCAAGGTACCCAACAATCTCGGTCTTTGCGTCAATATCAAAGAAACTTGTGAGCGGCAGGCCGTCACCGCGGGCTCCGGGCAATTGCGCCACAGGCGTCGAATACGTGCGGCCGTCGGAAGCAACCGCAACAAGCGTATCGGTCGTCATGCATTCCAAGGAGACCAAGAGGTCGTCGCCCACCTTGAAGTTCATGAGGGACGCATCATGCCCGTGGCCGGTGCGCGAGCGCACAAAGCCCTTCTGGGAAATCACCACCGTCACAGGGTCGTTGGTGACCACCTGCTCGACCACCGCTTTTTTGGCGGCTTCAACAAGCGTTCTGCGCTCGTCCCCGAAGGCCTTCACGGCTTCCTTGGTTTCCTTGGCAATCAGGCGTTTCAGAACCTTTTCGTCGCCCAGAATTTTCTCGAGTTCGGCCTTCTCGGCTTCAAGCGTCTTGATTTCTTTGTGGATGCGCTCGTACTCGAGGTTTGCGATCTGTCTTAAGCGCAGGTCAAGGATGTCGGCGACCTGTTCCTCAGAAAGATTAAATTCCTTCGCAAGCACCTCAGCCGGCTTTTCTTCAAACCGGATGATTTCAATCACGCGCTCGATGTTGTCGCAGCAGATGACGCGGCCCTGAAGGATGTGAAGCCGCGCAAGCACCTTTTTAAGCCTTGCGTCCGTGCGGGCGCGCACAATCCCCATGCGGGCGTTCACCCATTCCGAGAGCACTGTTCTCAGGCCCTTTTGCGCGGGACGCCCATCGGTTCCGATCATCACGAGGTTAATCGGGGCGTTGGATTCAAGCGACGTCTGCGCAAGCAAGGTATTCACAAAGAGATCACGGTCAATGCGCGAGGTCTTCGGTTCAAACACGAGCCGCACGGGCTCGTCTTTGCTGCATTCGTTTCTGACGCGCTCCAGAACCGCGAGCATCGCGCTCTTTGTCTGCTGCTGATCGGCTGTGAGCGCTTTTTTGCCGGCTTTGGGTTTGGGATTGGTGATTTCCTCGATTTCCGAGAGCACGCCTTCGGCGCTTGCCGCCGGCGGCAGTTCATCAATCACAAGCTGCCACTGCCCGCGCTGCAGGTCTTCAAAGTGGTAGCGCGCCCGCACGCGAAAGCTCCCTCGACCCGACGCATAAGCTGCCCGGATTTCCGCGGGCGACGTGATGATCTGCCCGCCCCCCGGGAAGTCCGGCGCCGGAATCTTTTCCAAAATGTCGTCTAACGTCGCATCGGGGTGCGCTAAAAGAAGCAATACGGCGTCTGCGACCTCCGTGAGGTTGTGCGGCGGAATTTCCGTTGCCATACCCACGGCGATGCCGCTTGCGCCGTTTAACAGCAGCAGCGGAAGCTTTGCCGGCAGCACCGCCGGTTCCTTCAAGGTGCCGTCGTAGTTGGAAAGAAACTCCACGTCCTCGCTGTCGATTTCGTCCAAAAGCAGCGACGCCGCTTTCTGAAGCCTCACTTCGGTGTAACGCATGGCAGCCGGCCCGTCCCCGTCGCGGCTGCCGAAATTGCCCTTACCGTCAACGAGGGGATAGCGCATCGAGAAAGGCTGCGCCATTCGCACCATCGCGTCATAGGCCGCCTGATCGCCGTGGGGATGGTATTTACCGATCACGTCGCCCACCACGCGGGCGCTTTTTGAAAAGCGGTCCGAGGCGGTTAAGTGCAGCCGCTGCATCGCGTAAAGAATACGGCGCTGCACGGGCTTCATGCCGTCAACAACGTCGGGCAGAGCACGGCTTTTCACAACCGACAGGGCGTACTCGAGATAGGCGCGTGCCGCGTAGTGCGCAAGCGTCAATTCATCTGCATCGGTTTCTTTAGGCGGCAGGTCGCCTGCAAGCGCCGCAGGCAGCAGATTCTTTTTCTCAGCGGGAGCCTCGCTTTCGTCGCCTTCACCATCCTGAGACGCTGCATCAGAAGTTTCGGAAGCCTGATCAGCCTCCGGCGTTTCCTTGCCCTCCTCGGTCGCTTCAGGAGCCGCGTCCTTCACCTTTTCTTCCGGGAAAAGTTTTGTCGTCACGTGTTTGCCGTCTGTTGCCTTGGCCATAAAAATTACCGTCTGTCCGTCAAGAAAAAGATTGCGCCCGTGCGGTCCCGGCCGTCTTCTTCAGAGGACAACCGGAAAGAATCGCAAACGTTTGATTTTAACTCAGGAAAGTACTGCTTTTTCGGGCAAAAACTTTGACAAAGCCCGCACGAAAAGCACCTAATAGTTGTCCCTGCCGTCGAGATCATCGTCATGAACCGTGTCGGACACGTCCTTTGCCTTACTTTCCGGCAAAGCGGCCGCATCAGCCTCTCCCGCGTTTAAATCCCTGAGCCGGCGGTTCATGACGTTGGTGCGGGTTCTGAGTTTGGTAAGGTCGCCCGTGACGCCTTCAATGCGTTTTTCCACTTTGGCAACCGCCTCATTAAAGCGCTCAAATTCGGTTTTAACGACTGCCAGAAGCCGCCAGACTTCCGCACTTTTTTCTTCGACGGCCAAGGTCCTGAAACCCATCTGCAAGCTGTTGATAAGTGCCGCCAAAACCGTGGGGCCTGCGACCGTCACCCGCACTTCCCGCTGAATCCGCTCCATGAGCCCCGGGCACTTCAAAACCTCAGCCCAGAGACTCTCAGCCGGGAGGTAAAGCACCGCAAATTCCGTCGTATACGGGACCTCCACGTACTTCTCATGAATCTTTCGGGCTTCAAGCAGTATCCGGTTATAAAGCGCCTTGCGGGCCGCTTCCGCCGCGGCTGCGTCCCCGGCTTCCGTTGCCTGCGTGAGCCGCTCATAGTCTTCCAGAGGAAACTTCGCGTCAATCGGCAGCCACACGGTTTCACCGGTTGTTCTTCCGGGAAGCTTCACGGCAAATTCCACGCGCTCAGAACTTTTCGGGCGCGTTGCGACGTTGACCGCATACTGCTCGGGCGTTAAGAGTTCCTCAAGAATCATTCCGAGCTGCACTTCACCGAACGTGCCCCGGGTTTTGACGTTGGTGAGTACCCGCCTTAACCCCTCAACGTTACTTGCCATCTCGCGCATTTCGCCCAAACCACGGTGTACGGCGGAGAGCTGATCTTCCACGGTCTTAAAGCTTGCGGTAAGGCGCGTTGCGAGCGTCTCCTGCAGTTTCTCCTCGACCGTCGCGCGCATCGCTTCAAGCGCACGGGCGTTGGTGTCGTTAAGCGTCCGCGCCTCGCGTCTTGCTTCTTCCTGAAAGGTGCTCATGGACCGGGCCACTGCCGAGAGCCCCTCGTTTTGGGTGCGCGTGAGGCCCTCAAGGGTTTGCCTCAGTTCCGTCTGCAGACTTCTGTCACGCTCAGCGGCAAAGGCCTGGCTTCTTGCGAGGGTATCGGACAAAAACTGTGCCGTGCGGTTTTGGGTGTCATTCATGCGCTCGCAGGACGCAAGCACATCACTTCTCACGCCGTTAACCTGCACGGCAAGCCCTGCCGCCGTCTCGTGCGTGCGGCGCTCAAGCGCGGCGATAAAAGTCTCTTCAAAGGCTTCGCGCCCGCGCTTTTCCCGCGCCTGCCCCGCGAGAATAAAGCCCGCAAGGACAATGACGAGCACCAGCAGCGCCGCAAGAATCCCGACGAGAAAAACCGCATTGGTGTTTAAAAAAGCCGCTACCCCTGTCATAGTGCCTGATCTTTGAAAAAGTACGGCACGAAGCTTAACAGGCAGAAACGAAACGGGCCCGGTTTCGTTTATCGAAAGTCCGGGCCCGCGCGTTGGGTTAAAGCGTACTGCTGTTAAGAGGCAAGCAGCGCATTCATTTCACGGATAAAGCCGTTGGGATCAGCAAGCGTCCCCTGCTCGGCCAAAACCGCCTGATCAAGGATCACCTTGGCCCAGCGCTCAAACGCCGCGTCATCACCGGCCGCCGCCTTCTGCACCAAAGGATGATTGACGTTCACTTCCAAAATGTAGCGGGCCTGCGGCACGGGCTGGCCCGCCGCCTCAAACATGCGGTGCATCTGAGCCGAAATAAACGACCCGTTTTCAGCCACCACGCAGCTCGGGGAGTCTGTGAGGCGCGTTGCGGCGCGCACGTCAACGACCTTGTCCCCGAGGGCCTTCTTAAAGCGTTCAACCAGGGGTTTGGCTTTTTCAGCCGCTTCTTTTTCCTTGGCCTCGTCCTTTTTGTCAGCGAGTTCCCCGAGTTCGAGGTCTGAGCTTGTCACCGAGACAAAGGCCTTGCCCTCGTACTCAAAGAGGTTCCCCATGAGCCACTCGTCGATCCGCTCCCACATGAGAAGCACTTCGATGCCTTTTTTCTTAAGCTCTTCAAGGTAGGGCGACGTCTCCGCCGTCTGCCGGCTGGTGGCCACGAGGTAATAAATCTTGTCCTGACCCTTGGGCATACGGGCAACGTAGTCGGCCAAACTCACGTCCTCACTGCCCGTGCCCGCCTTCGTTGAGGCAAAGCGCATGAGCTTCATGAGAGTGCCGCGGTTGGCGGGATCCTCTACGGGGCCTTCCTTCAGAACGCGCCCGAACGTCTTCCAGAAGGCGGCGTACTTCGCGGGATCGTCCTTGGCAAGCTTTTCAAGCATTGTGAGCACGCGGTGCGTGAGCGCTTTCTTCAATTTCTGCGTCACGGCCGTTTCCTGCAGCATTTCACGCGAAACGTTGAGGGGCAGGTCGTTCGTGTCCACAAGCCCGCGCACAAAGCGCAGGTAGTGCGGCAGGAACTGCTCGGCTTCATCCATGATGAAGACGCGCTGCACAAAAAGCTTGAGCCCGTGCTCGGCATCACGGTTAAAGAGGTCCCACGGGGCCTCGGTCGGGATGTAAAGAAGCGACGTGTACTCAAGCTCCCCTTCGACCTTGTTGTGGCTCCAGACCAAAGGATCGTCGTAGGCGTGGGTTAAATGTTTATAGAACTCCTTGTACTGCTCGTCCTTTACGTCGCGCGGGGCGATCGTCCAGAGGGCCTTGGCGTCGTTAACCTGCACCCACTCAAATACCGGTACCGCAGGCTTTTCCCCTTCTTTCGGGGTTTCAGCCGTCTTTTCCTTCCAGAGATAAACAGGTACGGCGATGTGATCCGAATACTTCGTGATCGCTGTTTCCAGAACCCAGGCATCCAAAAACTTCTGCGCATCCGCCTTCAGATGCAGCACGATGTCTGTGCCGCGCTCCTTGCGGTCAATTCTTTCAGCCGTATAGGTGCCCAAGCCTTCGCTTTCCCAGCAGACGCCTTCGTTTTGAGCAGCCTTTGCCGAGCGCGAGTAAACCGTTACTTTATCCGCGACAATAAAGGACGAATAAAAGCCGACGCCAAAGCGCCCGATCAACTGCGAGTCCTTGGCGGCGTCACCGGAGAGCGACTTAAAGAATTCATCGGTACCGGACTTGGCGATGGTGCCCAAGTGTTCCTGCGCCTCTTCCACCGTCATGCCGATGCCGTTATCGGAAATCGTCAGCGTTCCCGCATCCTTATCGGTCTTCACGCGGATTCTGAGGATCGGATCGTCGCCCAGAAGCTTTTGGTCGGTAAGCGACAGAAAGTGCAGCTTATCCAAGGCGTCCGAGGCGTTGGAAATGAGCTCCCTCAGAAAGACTTCTTTATTGGAGTAAAGCGAGTTGGCGAGAAGATCAAGTAGTTTTGCGACTTCGGTCTGAAAACCGTGCACCTGTGCTGCCATGGTGAATGTGTCTCCGAAAAACAAACGGGCGCAAACGCGTTGCGCCGATCAATGATTGCTCGTATTTGGGGACGGTCCCGGTGAGTTTCAAGATACAAAAACGCCGCAAAACACAACGGGGGCTCTTAAGAAACCCACAGGTTTTGCGGCGTCTGCGGCCGGATACGTGATTGTCCGGCCCTTGATGCGAAATTACTTCGCGGCAGCCTTCGCGGCCTTCGTCGCCTTGGCGGGGGCTTCCTCCTTGCGGATGAGGCTCACAACGTCACAGGCGGAGACGTCCTTGAGACGAATCAGCACAACGCGGGCACCCTGGAAGAGGAAGTTGCCGTCCTTCTTATCCTTTTCGCTCAGAGCCTTCAGAAAGGTTTCGATCTGGGGATTGAGGATTTCAGGTTTTTCCGCGTTAAACGGAATCACGATGTTCTGACCGCCTTCCAGAAAAACGGTGAGCTGCTGAATAACCTGCGTCATTTTCTTATAGTCCTTTTTAAGAGTCAGTCCCTCTCGCCCGAATGCTTCACATCGCCGGCCGTGATCTAGGGGGTGCGGCTTTTTTGCTGAGCCTCTTGCCCGTCTTCAATCGAGCCCGGAACATAAAGGTCCGAACGCTTGGGGGAAAAAATCTGTTGTTTTCCGGTCGGCTTCTCGGGAATTTCGGGCACGGGAGCCGCGTTTTTTCCCTTCGGAACCAGCCGGAAAAGTATTTCATCGCTGCGAATCATACCCAAACGCATGCGGGCGCGCTCGCTTACGGCGCCGCTGCCGCTTTCGAGTGACTCGATTTCGGCGGCAGCTGCATCGTTTTCGGCACGCAACCGGTCGTTGGCGGCGCGCACACTTGCGAGCTCCGCCTCCAGAGCCTGCATTCTTAATACGCCCCCCTTGCCGAACCAGAGCGGCCACTGAATCGCGACCGCGAGGATAAAGACAAGAAGGTAAATCAAATGCCGCAGCGACACGGTGAAAGTTTCAGTCCGTCAGTTACTTCTTAATGCAGTAAAAAGCGCTTTTACCCGGGTAGACCGCGCAGTCGCCCAAGCGCTCTTCGATACGAAGGAGCTGATTGTACTTGGCCATACGGTCAGAGCGCGACATACTGCCCGTCTTGATCTGACCGGCATTAAGCCCCACGGCGATGTCGGCAATCGTGCTGTCTTCGGTTTCGCCCGAACGGTGCGAGACGACGGCGGTGTAGCCCGCGCGCTTTGCCATTTCAATCGCTTCAAAGGTTTCGGTGAGCGTACCGATCTGGTTCACCTTAATGAGGATCGAATTGGCAACACCCTTTTCGATTCCTTCCTTCAGAATCTTGGGGTTGGTGACAAAAAGATCATCACCCACAAGCTGCACGCGGTCGCCAAGCTTCTCGGTGAGCATCTTCCAGCCTTCCCAGTCGCCTTCGGCCATACCGTCTTCGATGCTGATGATCGGGTACTTATTGACCCAGCCTTCGAGCACGCCGGCCCATTCTTCGGCGGACATTGCCTTGCCGCCGCTCTTTTTCATCACATACTTGCCGTTATCGAAGAATTCGCTTGAGGCGCAGTCAAGGCCGATCATGATGTCCTTGCCCGGCTCAAAGCCGGCTTGCTTCACCGCTTCAAGGATGAGTTCGATCGCTTCCTCGTGGCTTTCGCACTTCGGGGCAAAGCCGCCTTCATCGCCCACGGCCGTACTCATGCCGCGGCTGTTGATGATTTTCTTTAAGGTGTGGAAGGTTTCCGCGCCGTAGCGGAGCGCCTCCTTAAAGCTCGGAGCCCCCACCGGAATGATCATGAATTCCTGCAGGTCGAGGTTGTTGTTGGCGTGCGCGCCGCCGTTAATGACGTTCATCATCGGTACCGGCATCTGAACGGCACCCATGCCGCCGAAGTAGCGGAAAAGCGGAAGCCCCGACTCCTCGGCTGCGGCCCGCGCCACGGCCATCGAAACCGCGAGAATGGCGTTGGCGCCGAGACGGCCCTTGTTTTCCGTACCGTCAAGTTCAATCATCGTGCGGTCGATAAAGGCCTGATCGCTAGCTTCACTGCCGAGAATGGCGTCGGCGATTTCGCCGTTCACGTTCTCAACGGCCTTTAACACACCCTTGCCGCCGTAGCGCTTCTTATCGCCGTCGCGCAGTTCAATCGCTTCGCGGATGCCGGTGGAGGCTCCGGACGGAACCGCCGCGCGGGCCATCGTGCCGCTTTCAAGGTACACATCACACTCAACGGTGGGATTGCCGCGGCTGTCAAGAATTTCGCGGGCAACGATATCGATAATAGAACTCATAAAGACGAATCCTTACTAGATCAGGTTAAAAGTTTTCTTCGAGGAAGGGCTTGGCCTTCACGATTTTGTCAATGGCCGAGAGGCTTTCCAAAAGGGCCGCATTGCCCGAAGCCCCTCTGCCGAAAGTGAAATTTTCCCCGCAGGCGAGAGCGCTCGCTTTATATTGCTCAAGAAGATAATGAGAAAAAAAGTCCTCCGGCGAAAGATCCCGGATTTCTTCAAACGGCTCTTCCACATAAAAGTCTGCGCCTAAAAAAGACAGCTGCTTCAGCTTGTCCGCTAAAGGCAGAAGAAGGGATGTTTTTTTGGCACCCTGCGGCGACCATACCGCAAGGGGAACCCCCTTTTCGTCCGCCCGTTTTTTCGCTCCGCAAAGAAGCGCCCGATGCCCCGGATGCAGGCCGTCAAAACAGCCCAATGCAAAAAGACACCCGGCAGGAAGGCTTTCCCCGCCCTTGTTCAAAGCTATCGTGTTCAAAAGAAAATCCCCCCGCTTTGCACAACCGAAACCTTGTGCTTCTTATACATTCAGATAGGAGCGCACCAGAAGATTCATCAGTTCGTCCCGGTCTAAACGACAAATGAGCGACCGGGCGTTGTTGTGGTTGGTGATATAAGTGGGATCCTCTGACAGAATATAGCCTACAATCTGGTTGATCGGATCATAGCCCTTTTCCTTCAAGGCGCCGTAAACCTCTGAAAGGATGCTCTTGATCTCTTTGTCCCGCTCGTCTTTCAAACAAAAAGTCTGCGTTTTATCGTTCTTCATGTTCTCAATCCTTTCTTCCGGGCGGTAAAGCTTTCTGCCCAGTAAAGCACTGTATACCTCTCCATCTACCATTGTACCGCATTTCAGATAAAAAATCAAGATATATTTCTGAGTTTTGCCGCCGTTTTTCACTTTGATCTCTCTCA
>OIGD01002495.1_pt1 | contig 14137 bp, 18 predicted proteins | sample 1582211 | NCBI WGS metagenome assembly OIGD01 (sample SAMN04414078, study PRJEB24778) | human gut metagenome | material: faecal | host: Homo sapiens
AATTTTTGGGTCTTTTTGATAAATAAAATTATCAGAATAATTTTGCATCGCCCAAAGCTGATATGATATTATTTTGCCATCAGCAACAGATACCGATAATCTAAACCTTTTATTGGTATAAGGTTTGATAGGAGAAAAGGAATTCCCCTGTTGTTGCTGATAGTTAGACAAGCGTAAGAAGAGCATAAGACGAGTATTAGAATGAGAAAGAATGTTTAATAACTACTTTCTCAATTATTTATACCACAATCTATCACAGTAACTAAATGGCTAAAAACTAGCCATAAATCTAACCATATTTAAAACTTAATTATTATAGAGGACAAAATGAGTGAAAAAATATTTAAAAATAGAATAACACAAGAAACTCCCAATACCATAAAACAATTAAAATCTCTCTGGATAGATATGAGTTCAGATAAACAATTGGCACCAAACACCCCAAACGGATTATTTGCATTTACCTTAAATCCAAATAATTTTGTAGATGCTGTAAAATTAGAGACAGATTTTAAATCAATTTTATCTCACTACTATCATTGGAGATACGGTTCAAAATGGAGAAAATTAAAACACATACAAGTTCCATTTCAAGGGATTATAGAAAAACAATCCAATGGTATAAATCATATTCATATCACTATATATCAATATAATATAGAAGAATTGGCTTTGTTTGTGGGGTATATTATAAGAATGTTCAAATCTCTATATATCAAAACATCATACAAAATAAAGAAGATTTACAATATTGATGGTTGGCATAACTATACATCCCCATTTCCTACCAATAAGGACAAATTCATCAGTAAGCATAGAATTGAAGCTCCTACTTATATCTGTTCAGATTTGTTTAATTCACAATTATCTGCTCAAAACTGATAAATATTATTATCAAAAATAAGGAGATTTGATGAACAATAATAAGAAAAATCAATATTTAGAGATGTTTTTGAATATTGCAGATGAATTGCTACAAGAGCAAAAGATAAAGAGTAGAAGAGATTTTAGTTCCCGTTATTTGAATAAATGCAGTAATTATTTGGGTTCTCTGGTATGGCAGAATAAAAAGCCAAGCATTTCTTCAAGCTGGGCTTTGTTGGTCAATTTACATAAAAATAAATTATTACCACAATGGCAGAAAGAATTATCAAAAACCTTATATAATATGGCGTTAAAGGATTAAAAATGCGAGATGATATAGTTTTTGAAGAATTGATTGAAAAGATAGACCTAATATTAAATTCATCTAAACCACTGCCTTATCATATGAAAGCAGAGAGGAAGTTGGCCGAAGTGCTTAGACATTTGCAGGAAATTCCAGAGTATGACAATTTAAAGCAATTTGAGCCTTTGTTTGATGTAGAGTCATTTTTGATACACTTTTTAGCTTCTGCTGATTACACGGATTTACTCAAAATAATAGACCGAAGCACGATGAAATTTAAGCATATTGATGACTATACTCATTTAATGGCTTTGGTTGTGAATCCCAATATTCCATTTTTTGAGAAAACTGTTGTGGTAGATAGAATGTTAGAAATGGGTGAAGGTATTGATGTAGTTAATGCGAACGGTGAAACAGCACTGATGATGGCAGTCAAAAGAAACAACAGAAAAATGATTGAATATTTATTGGAAAAGGGTGCATCTCCAAATATTCCTGATGATATGGGAGTTACACCATTGATGGTGGCGACTTTTAATGGTCAATTATACAATATGGCTCTCCTTCATTATTACGGAGCATTCCTAGGAGATGTTTGTGCCGAATATGAATTTGATGCCTATGATATTGCAGATATTACGCAAAACTCCACGACAAAAGAGTTATTGATGGATTTAGCTCAGCAATAATCCTATAATAAAACCAGAGCATCAACTCTGGTTTTGTTATTTCTCCATTTCAAACCATAATATTTACGTCTCTTTACTGTTGATGTAATTTTTTACGAAATGATACAAGCTGATACGGCTAACTCCATATATTTTAGAAATTTTCATTTTAGATACACCTTGGGCAAGCAACTCACTAATTTCTTTTTCTTTACCCGCTAATTTTAAATTTTTATTTTTACTTCCTTGCGGTCTGCCTAATTTGACACCAGAATTTTTTAATCTGGCAAGCGTTTCTTTGGTCCTTGCGGAAATTAATGATTTCTCTATGCTAGCACTAATGGAAAAAGCAAAAGCTAATATTTGAGAATTTAAATCATCACCAAGTTTGTATTTTTCTTTGATTGTCCAAACCTGACAGCCTTTGTTTAAGCATTCATATAAAATTCCCATTATTTCAAAACTTTTACGTCCAATTCTAGAAAGCTCTGTGGTAATTAAAATATCGTCTTTATTTAATTTTTTTAGAAGAGAATTGAATTTTCTTTTTTTCAAATCTTTACCCGATGAAATGGTTTCCTCAATCCATTCGTCAATATGAATATTATTTTTTTCAGCAAATTGTTCAATTTCATAGTGTTGGTTAGCTTCATTTTGTATTTGAGAGCTAACTCTTACATACGCATATATCATCTCTAATCCTTTTTCTTTTATTTATTGGAATTAGAGTAAAATCATAAGCTAATATGTTGAAAAATAATGAACAGTAAATTATACGCAGGTTCCTGTCTGACGTTCTCTTCCTCTAATTCCAACGAAAACCAAGTATTTCAACAGATTAGGTATATAATATTCTTTTTTTCTTGCGTTTTTTATTTAACGGAGTATGTTAAAAATAAAAGTTCTTTAAATTATTCAAAAAAAGGAAAATATAATGTTAATATCTTGTCCTTGTTGTAAAAGAAAAATTTCAAATACGGCTGAAACTTGTCCGTGGTGTGGTTGCGATGTACAAAAGGAACTCCGCGAGAATATTGAGTTTGCGATTTGGTGTGCTAAATGGGGCGGGATTCCATTTATAATATTTATTTTCTCTGTTTTTGTCTTGAGTGAAACAATAGAGAACAATGGTGGTATATGTTTATGGATATGGCTAATTGCTCAAATAGGTTGGGTAATTTTCTTAAAAAGGGATGTATCGGCAAATTATCAAGCGTCTGATGACGAAGACAATAAAAATCAAAATAGGATAAATAACGCAAATTTGGAAAATTTAGTTTTGAATAATACTCGCTCTGCATCATCACAAAGTCGTAATTCTGTAAGAAAGTCCAAGAATTCTGTAAAAAAACGGCAGGGACGAAAAATAGAAATATAATAAATTAGTACAGAACCAATATTAATCAGTGAAAAATAATGTCACATTGCACGAGTTTTAAATTCCAATACACAGATAGAAAATTAATAGCCCAAGCGTTTAGTAATCTAGGGCTGGAATGTAAAGATAGTGTCGTTTATTCTTATGATTCTGGATATGCTAAATCATTAGGAATAGCATCTGAAGAGAGACCAGCCATTGTTGCAGAGAGCAATGGGTTTAACTATTTTATGGAAGATTTTGGCAATCATTATGAGTTAAGTGTAGAAAAACACAATATGTCATTGTCTGAAGAACGCATTGCCAGACGAATGGGTAAAGAATTTCAAAAGCAGTATGTTAAATGTGCCGCTCAACAAGTTATAAGGCAGATGGAGCAGAATGGGCACAGTTGCTTGTTAGCTGAGAATTCCGATGGTTTTGAAATAAAGTTTGGAACGGTGTATGAAAAAAGTCTGCTTGTTAAGTTGCAAAACGGACGTGTTATTGAGAGTGTAAGCGGCGTTAAAGGACAATCCTGCCAATCAATTACCGAAGCTTTAGAAAATATGCTTTCTTCTGCTGATGTTGAACTGAACACTGAATGGACAGAAGAATATTATGAACCAGATGATGATAGTATGTTGAAAATTTATGATTTGGGATAGGTAAGAAGATAGACATTGCGGAGAAATATAGCATCTTGAAAAACATTATTAAAATCGCCTTTGTTATTTTTTTAGTTCTTTTTTCCAATATCCCAAATGGGTATTGTTATATACGTGATTGTTCGTGGTGGTCTAGTCGTATATTAAAAGCCACTCCTGAAGAGGTAGAAAAAGAGATAGCAAAAGGTCTAAACATCAATGAGAGTTATGAAAGCGGACAAAACTATTCTTCTTATATAGAAGTAAATCCCATGGTGCCTCCACTAATATGTGCGGCCGAGAGCAACAATGTCAAAGTAGTTGAAATCTTACTGAAACACGGTGCTAATGTTAATGGAAAAGGTGTTGATGGAAAAACGGCTCTGATGGGGGCTGTATATAGACGTAATTTTTCTATGGCAGAAATGCTTATAAAATCAGGTGCCAATGTAAATGCACAAGACTATAACGGAGATAGCGTTTTAGAATATGCTTCCAATGGCAGTTGTTCATCAGATGGAGAAAAAATGGTTAAATATTTGCTTCAAAACGGAGCAAATCGGGACATCAGAAACAATCAAGGCAAAACACCTCTTGATAATCTTGATGATGGGACACGGGGATACGCCTGTGATGGAATGATAAGTATTTTAGAAAAATATAATCCAAATGAGTCAAAAGAAAATCATATTTTTGAAACCATACTTTGCGTAATTGCGATAATATTCATTCCATTGGCGGCAAAAAAATATGATGAAAGACAGGAAGCAAAGAAAAGTACAAATTTTTCTATGGATGAGGGTATCTCAGAAACACCAGATAATGACGTTTCTGAAATTTCTATAGAGATTCCCATTGTGCCAACTTCACCGACGACAAGACGAAAACGAAATGTGATTAATTCTGCATCTAAAAGAAAATTAGAGCTTGATAACGATAACCAGAAAAGAAGAAGGCTGGAATTATGAATTCTATAATTGAAAATAATCAAGATTTAACTGTAGCCGTTAAAAATGGGGATATATCAGCTGTTAAAACATTCTTAAAAAACGGCGTTGATGTAAATGCTACGAGCGGCCGCTCTACAACGCTGTTATACTGGGCTTGTTTGGAAGGTCATACCAATATTGTAAAATTGTTGTTAGACAATGGAGCAGAAACAGAAAAAGGACACCTACTAGGAAACTCGGCTTTAATTGTTGCTAGCGAAAAAGGATACACAGATATAGTAAAGCTGTTACTAGATAGCGGAGCTGATGTTAATAGGCAGGGTTTTATGCAGAAAACCCCATTAATGTATGCTTGTAAAAAGGGAAATCTAGAAGCGATAAAACTACTTTTGGAATATGGGGCTGACATTGATTTGCAAAGTTATGATGAGGATACGGCCTTGATTATGGCTATTAGTGGCAGCATTGATAATATTAAAGAAAATGGAAATAAAAAAATTGTGGAATTGTTGCTAAAACAAGGAGCAAATGCCAACCTTCAAAATGAAGATGGATATACGGCATTATTGGTAGCAGTATCTAGTAAAAATAAAGAAATCGTTCAGCTATTGCTTGAAAATGGAGTTGATATTAACATCAAAAATATTGACGGAAAAACAGCCCTATCATTAGCAGAACAGCAAAATTACTCTGAAATTGTTGATTTACTCAAAAAATATCTCCCGAAAAGAAGGTTGGAACTATGACCAAAACTATCCACCTTCATCAGATAATGGAATGTTCCAAGGTCAATGGCCCAGATAACCGTTTTGTTATTTGGACACAAGGTTGCCCATTTCATTGTGACGGCTGTTTTAATCAGCCAACACATAATCAAACGGGCGGTTTTGATATGGATATTGCACAATTAGCTGACGAAATCAATAAGACCCCAAATATTCGGGGAATTACCTTAACAGGCGGCGAACCTTTGTTGCAGGTTAAACAGGTTAGCTTACTACTTAAACTTATTCGTAAGGATTTAGATGTGTTGCTGTTTTCGGGCTTTACTTGGAACGAAATAAAAGCAGATACGATTAAAAAACAACTTTTAACCCAAATTGATGCCACATTATTGGGTAGGTATAATAAAAATCTTCCTCATCCTTTTTACGGTAAAAAGTTGGTTGTCAATGGCAATCGGATAAAGAAAGAGGAATTGAAACCTTGGCTGAATACCGAAATAGTTATTAACGGCAATAACGTCCAAATAACAGGTTTATACAAACAATCGGAGAAAATAAATGAAGTTTGTTGATGAATTACAAAATTACTTAAAAGCCAGATATCCGTTGATTTTAATTAAATCAACCGAGGAAGACCGTTTAACGATGGATTTAAAACTGGTTGCCAAAATATTAGGACACGATTTAATTACTTGGAGCATTGCATCGGGATTGAAATCTGACAATAAACAAGTTGATGGTAGAGCAGATACTCTTTTAACCGCAATTGATACCTGTGAAAGCATTGCAAAGACCGAGAAGCCGACAATTTTTGTATTTTATGACATTGTACCCTTTATATCCTCTGGAGCAGGTCCAGCTCCTCAACGGAGATTAAAGGAGTTTGCCTTAAATATCCGCACTAATGGTTATCGTTGCAACTGCATTTTGGTATCTTCAAAATCTGAGATAGACGGTAGTATCAATTCAGAAATCACTGTTTTGGATTATCCTCTACCCAACAGACAAGAGGTCAGCGAGCAAATCTCTAAATTTATTAATCAATATAAAGGAATGAAAGGTGTTTCAGTTGATACCTCTGCGGAAACCTTGTCAGCTTTGACCAATGCTTCTTTGGGCTTAACTTATGCTGAAATAGAGAATTGTTTAGCGAGAGCCTTGGTTGAAGACCATAAATTGGACATTAACGACATCAAAAGCATCGTAAATGAGAAAAAACAGATTATCCGCAAGAGCGGTATTCTGGAATATGTTGAAAACAAGCTGTCATTAGAAGATGTCGGCGGTTTGACAGTCTTAAAGAGATGGCTTGAATTGCGAGGCAAAACCTTTTCTGAAGATGCCAAAGCCTTTGGCTTAAACCCGCCCAAAGGTGTTTTGTTGGTTGGTATTCCTGGCTGCGGTAAGTCATTAACAGCCAAATGCATTGCCAGTGCGTGGAGTATGCCGTTATTAAAGCTAGATATGGGAAGGATATTCGGCAAATATGTTGGCGACTCAGAAGCTAATATCAGACAAGCCTTAAAAACGGCTGAAGCTATTGCTCCGTGCGTACTCTGGATTGATGAGATTGAAAAAGGTTTATCTGGTGGCGGAAGTGACGGCGGGACATCTTCAAGGGTGTTTGGCAATATCCTGACGTGGATGCAGGATAAAACTTCTCCTGTTTTTACCTTTGCAACAGCTAATAATATCAGAAATCTACCGCCAGAATTACTCCGTAAAGGACGATTTGACGAGATTTTCTTTGTAGATTTGCCCGATTTTGAAGAGAGAAAGAAAATTTTAGAAATCCATATCGGCAAATCAGGCAGAAACCTTGCAAACTTTGATTTGGATAAATTGGCTCAAATATCTGGTGAAGACAACTATGGAGCCAATATCAGATTGGCTGGTGCGGAAATTGAAGCTTGGGTCAAGGATGCCTTAATGGAGGCCTATGCCCGCAAAACCAATGGAGAAGATGGGGCAGACTTATCAATGCAGGATTTTGAAACAGTTATTAAGCGGATGATACCGATGGCCAAAATGCGACAGGAAGATTTTAAGGATTTACGGGACTGGGCAAATGAAAATGCCGTCAGTGCTTCTGTTTCCAGTGCAACCACCAGTAATTCAAACGATTCTCTGGGCGGCAGAAGGATTGATTTGATATAAGGAGAAGAGCTAATGAAAAAGGTTTTGATGATAGCCACCTGTATCGCTTTGCTTCCTGCAATAGCAAAAGCGAATTGTTGGCAGATTAAAGATAATGATTTGAAAAATAACTGCCTAGCTGTGGAAAAAGGACAGGTTTCATACTGTTATCAAATAAAAAATGGTGATGATAAGAACTATTGTCTGGCCAGATTAAAAAATCAGAGAAGTTATTGTTATCAAATAAAAGCCTCTGATAAGAAAAATGAATGCCTATCGTTAGTAAAATGAGTTAAAATCAATGATTATAAAAAGATTTGATGATAATCACGGTATTTGCATACATTTATTGAAAAGTTTAATAAACTTTTATTCTCTCGGTTATAAGAATTATCTGAACAGCGAAATAGTCTTGTTTTTCAGTAAAAACTACTATTTTCGTTTCTTTTTTGAATGGTTCTTCTCGTTAAGAGAACTGTTTCGTTTGGATTTTAGTCTGAACAGCATTCGCTTGAGCCTACTTGGAATAAGATTTGGAATAAATTTTGAAAAAGCCGAATCTGTTCGTAAAGATTATTATTATATAGACGACTATATTCAATTTCATATAGATAGCGGAACGATTAGGATAAACGATGAAGAAACTTCTGTGGTTGATGATAACGGGGAGAAGCCGCTTGTTTCAAAAGAATATTTTGTTTCAAAATATTTGAAAGTGTATAATAGCGATTTCTTAAATCATAAATTTGACTTAACTGTTGAGATAAATCTATTTAAAACATATCCGATGAAAATTAATTTCGGACAATCTCTTTTTTATTCTGATGAATGGTTGGGTTGTCATATAGATATAAATTTAAGAAATGATTTTCCCAATATTGATTTGTATTTATGTGGGTGCAAACGAGAATTGTCTTTTACAGCAAGAAAAATGGTGGAAGACCCTCGTGAATTTTCTTTTGAAGAAAGTTATCCAGAACAAATAGATGAGCACGGATTTTTGTTTCAAAAACTGAATTTGCAGACTCTCAAACAGATTAATCCAAATGATATAATGTTTGTTGCGGCTACGGTTCCAGGAGGAATGGGATTTGCAAAAACAGCCCGTTTTTTTGTTGTTGAAGATAATGAAATTAAACAATATTTCATTGAACTTTTGAATAATGAAATTGTAGATGAAGTCCAAACTATTTTTTCTCCGATAACAAAAATTTATCCGTGGACTGGAGGGCTTGATGAAGAATTTTTTGAAAAATGGCGACGCATCGGAATGGGCTTTGGAAACAAACTTATCGTTCGTAAAGAATTTTATGATGAGGTAAAAAAAGAGTTGTTAGGCGAGGAAACTCGTAATACTCTTCCTTACATTTACACTCATTGGTGTCAGGTTGCTCATCAAACATTGCAGAACGTTTTAACGGAAAAGGGGAAATAATATGAAAAAAGTAGTTTTCTTGATAGTTGCTTTGTTTCTAATGGGATGTTCTCATCATAACATCGCCAACAATAAGTCATTCGCCGAAACCTGCAATACAGATGCGGCCATTTGTAAAAGAAATTATAGTGTGTTGGCGGAGGAAGTTGAAAAATTTAATGCCGCTGGTGGTGCCTTTATTTTGGTGAATCTAAAAAACAATGAAGTTCTAAATTCCGCATCCATCAGTATTTTAGAAAATTTTGATTATAATAAGGATTATTCTTATACCCCCAACAATGTTATGAAGCTTTTGAAAAAAGATAGATTAGCAACAACTTCACAATTTGTTCAAGATTATGCCACTTTCATCAAAACAGCCAATAAAAAAGATTTAGAAGAATTAAGAGAAAATGTTACTCAGGGAACGGCTAAGAAAATAAACATTGAAGGTATTTCTATCTACGGCCTAACGGCAACAGATTACAAATTAGACAATCCTGATGATGTTGTTACAACATTTTTGGGACATTTCAGTTATCAAGGACAAGATTATGCTCTTATCACTTTTTTAGATGCCCCAAAAGGCATAAAATCCACGTATAACTTTAACAGTTCTGGCTGGAATGCTACGGAATTAGCAAGAGAAGTGATTAAGAATATTAACCAAAATAATTAATTAACCGTATTGAACCGCTTTTTGTTATAAAAAATGTGCAATGATTAATAAAATTTATTGATATTTTTTCATGGATTTTAACTTAAAAATGAGCATATTCAATATGTTATCCATCATATTGTGAATAAAAAAATAATTCTTGACAAATTAAGTAAAATAATATTGACAGAGTTGCGATTTTTGGAGTATAAATAATTTATCTTGATGAGGTAGAGATGTTCTTACCTCTTATCACCAAAAAAAAAATAGCTAATACAATGAGTTAAAAAGAGATAGACTCTTTTTGATAAAGGTATTTTTGTGTAGATTTTATTATATGGAGTAATATTATGAATATTATTGAATTAGATGAATTTGACGAAATTGTTAATTCTGTAAAAAGAGAATATAAAGTGCAATTGGAGTATAAAAAAAAGTCCCGCATTGGAAGAGATGTAGTTAGTATATATGAGCTGACATCGCAGATAAAGGTATCTGAAAAATATACGATTTTTTTGGGCTGGATGCTAAGTTATAAAGATTTTGATACAGGACAAACTAAACCTAGTTTTCCATTGGACGGAACAAGACGCCTCATCATTGGAATACAAGAAAAAGACAATTGGGACCTCTGTGAGGGAATTAAGTTTATCGCTTCTTATAGGTATGACGATAATAAAACAGAAGAAATTGTTGAAAATTTATTAGAACATATTGGTATAAGTCTATGTAAAGAAAGCAATCACAAATTATATATAGCCCCAAATGCTTTCAGAGAATTAGTTAAGTGGGCAGAAGAAAGTTATCCTCAATATGAGGGAGATAATGCTTTTGAGGGGTGTTGTTGGCAACATATAACGGATAAGTATTTTCTTATGCTTGATTGGGTTGATGGATATGAAGAAGATGAATGGGAAGAAGATATTAAAAATGGGCAGATTGTAGGAAGTGAAAAAGAGTATCGGCTTGAATTGACAATTAGGATTGAAGGAAATCAATATTTTAAAAATGACAATCTTTTTCTAGATGATGGCTACGTAACATTCAATAAAAACGATATAGAAGATTCTATTCGGTACCTATTAGAGTGTGCCAATATTTATAAGGCAAAAACAAAGAAGCAAATCAACGAAGCTATACAATACTTATCTTGTTTTTAAAATATCCTGATAATAATATATATAAAATAAGCTCTTATCTTATACTTATTAAAAAATAAGGATGATAGAGCTTATTTTATTATAAATTATAATTCTCTTTATAGTAGGATTTTTCAAGAAGTATGGCAAAACTTTCATAAATGATTCACCATATTTTAAATTGATTATATTACTATAGAAAAAATTGTATAAAGGTTTATAAAAATGACAAACGGGTTTAATTTTCTAATATATAAAACTCCAGATAAGGATGTGAAAGTCAATGCTGTTATCAAAGATGATACAATATGGCTTACACAAAAATCTATGGCAGAACTGTTTGGATGTTCATCTGATAACATTTCTTTGCACTTGAAAAATATATTTGAAGCAGGGGAATTAGAAAAAGATTCAGTTACCGAGAAAATCTCGGCAACTGCCGCAGATGGTAAAAATTATCCAACAAATTTTTATAATCTTGATGCTATTATTTCCGTAGGCTATCGGGTTAATTCAATTCAAGCTACACATTTCAGAATCTGGGCGACAAAAGTTCTTAAAGAATACATCCAAAAAGGTTTTGTTTTGGATGATGAACGGTTGAAACAAGGAAAAGATGCTTTCGGAAAAGACTATTTTCGTGAATTATTGGAGAGAGTTCGTTCCATCAGAGCATCTGAACGCCGTATCTATCAACAAATTACAGATATTTTTGCCGAATGTTCTATTGATTACGATAAGGATTCGCAAATAACACAAGATTTTTATGCTACTGTGCAAAACAAGTTCCATTATGCTATTACGGGACAAACAGCGGCAGAAATCATTTACACAAAGGCAGACCACACTAAAGAACATATGGGATTGACAACTTGGAAACATTCACCCAATGGCAGAATCTTGAAGTCTGATGTGTCTGTTGCTAAGAACTATTTGCCTGAGAAAGAAATCAAACGTTTAGAACGAACAGTTTCAGGATACTTTGATTATATTGAAGACTTAATTGAACGTGAAAATACTTTTACGATGCAAGAGTTTGCTAAAAGTGTTAATGAGTTTTTATCATTCCGCAGGTATGACATTCTTCCCGATGGCAATAAAGGGAAGATTTCGCAAAAACAAGCCAAAATTAAGGCAGAAAAAGAATATGACGTATTTAATAAGACCCAACAAATAGAATCTGACTTTGATAAAGAAGTAAAGAAATTACTGAAACAGGACAAGAATACCAATTAATTAGATAATTTTCTTGATTAATTTACGAGCGTGTTCAATATCACTTTTCATCTCTCCTTGGCTAAATACGCACCCCAAACAGCCGAGGACGGAATCACATCTTTTGCATTTGTTGGCAATAATTTCAGAAATTGCTTCTAAATGCTGTACAATTTCAGCATTTTCTTGTTCTCGTAGAGATTTCAAATCTTCTTTTAGCATTTTACTTTTCTTCATTTTTCAAATAACTATACACAGTCGGACGAGTAATTTTGAAGTGCTTAGCAATGCGAGCGATAGGCATTCCTTGCTTATGGAGTGTGTTTAACTCTGCAACTTGCTCTTCGGTAAGTTTATTTTTACTGCCTTTGTATTTACCTTTGGCTTTGGCAACAGCAATACCTTCACGCTGACGTTCCAACAAAATAGAGCGTTCCAACTCTGCCACGGCTCCAAGCATAGTCATCATCATTTTTTGATATGGGTCTTGTTTTTCATTACCTTTGAAAGTTAAGTTTTCCTTATGAAAAACAACAGTTGCTCCTTTTGATGTAATTTCTTCAACCAGATTTAACAAATCACGAGTATTACGAGCCAAGCGGCTCATTTCGTGAATATTGATAATATCTCCTGAACGAATATTGGATAACATCGCTTGTAATTGAGGACGATTAGTATCCTTACCACTAATTTTTTCCTCATAAATTCTATCACAGACAATGTCTTTCAGCTGACGTTCTGTATTTTGCTCAACTGTGGAAACTCGTATATAATTAAAAATCATCATTCAATCCTAAATATGTAAAATCTATATCTAAGAATATATTTTACATATGTAAAATTGTCAAGCAAAATGATTTAGATTTTACACTTTTGTAAATGTAAAAATAGGGTATAATTGATGACCCTGTTTCATCTATGGATGATACAAGAATTATAACAATTGCTTTGGAGCTCATTGAATTAATTAATCAGATGGGCTTTTTAGATAACAAATTAAAAATCTTAATAACAACTCATCATAGTTTATTTTTTAATGTACTGCATAGTGAAAAGACTCCTCTATGGCGAAAAAAGAGTTTTGTATTGTCCAAAACAAATGCTAATGGATTATGTTTGGATGGACAAACATCAGATTCCCCTTTTGCATATCATAATTTAATTTTTAATGAAATATATAATGCTATTCAAAGAAATGATATACAAAAATATCATTTTAACTTATTTAGAGCCCTTTTAGAAAAAACAGCTAACTTTCTTGGATACTCAGACTATTGGAGTGCTTTGTTAGATGAAAGTGAAAATAAAAAAATATTTGTAAAACAATTAAATTTATATAGTCATAGTAGTTTATCTGAGATAGAAACAAGTAAATTAACAAGTGAGGATACAGAAGCTTTTAGGGCGACATTTAAGGGGTTTGTTGAAAAATTTCATTGGAGTTGTAAGAATGAAACAAATTAGTGTGGTTGCGGAAAATCCAGAAAGCACTGTTGTTGCCGAATATCAGGCGGTAAAAACCAAGCAAACCGAATATCAATCCGAGGCAGACCTTGAAAAAGCGTTCATTAAACAATTGCAAAATCAGGCATACGATTATTTGCCAATTCATTCAGAAAAAGACCTGATTGATAATTTACGCTGCCAACTGGAAAAATTAAACGATTACCACTTCACAGACAAAGAATGGGATACTTTTTTTAAACAGGAAATTGCCAATCCTAATTTCGGTATCAAAGAAAAGACCAAGATAATTCAAGAAGATTATAAAAAAGTCCTTTATTATGAAAAGCCCGTTGATAATTATCTTTTCCGCAATATCCTGCTGATAGATAAGGATAACATCCACAACAACACTTTGCAGGTTATCAATCAGTATGAAACGGACGACGGAGCAAGAGCTAATCGTTATGATGCAACCGTTTTGGTTAATGGCTTGCCTTTGGTACATATAGAGTTAAAACGCCGTGGAGTTGATATTAAGGATGCTTTTAACCAAATTAATCGTTATCAAAACGATAGTTTTTGGGCAGGAAGCGGTTTATATGAATTTGTGCAGA
>OIGD01002515.1_pt1 | contig 14055 bp, 10 predicted proteins | sample 1582211 | NCBI WGS metagenome assembly OIGD01 (sample SAMN04414078, study PRJEB24778) | human gut metagenome | material: faecal | host: Homo sapiens
GGAGAACGTAACTCTGCTCATCGAAGACGAAAACCGCATACTCACACTAGGATTTTCCGAGTACCTCGCCGGCTGCATATTCGCCGCTGCTGACCCGTCATTTCAGGAGGAGACCCTGCTTGCGGCGGGAATCGCGCTTTCAAGCCAGGCGCAGTACTGCATGAAGAACTGCGAAGCTGATTTCGGCGCAGACCTCGCCGACCGCGGCGACATCTACCCGGACTGGCTTTCGCCTGATGAGCTGGAGGAACGCTACGCCGACCAGTATCCCGAGTGGCTGGAGCGCGTTTCCAGAGTTGCGGAGCGCGCGGCTAAGGAGTGCCTCTATTATAACGATGGACCGGCGTACACGCCTTGCTGCCGGGTATCCTCCGGCGTGACCGACGACGGAGGTTTCACCTACCTTCCGGCGCTGAAGCTCAGCCGCGACCCGGATTCACCGGAATACTCCGCCAGCTCAGAATACACCTGCACCGCCGTGCGGAAAATGCTGGCTCCGGTCACCGGAAGCGTAGTGCTCCCCGCAGACAAGGCGGAGTGGTTCTCCGAGCCGCAGTACACAAAAAACGGAACGCTGCGCTGTATCAGGTTCGGCGGCGTGGAACTTACCGGAGAACAGCTCCGGGAAGCGCTCGGTCTGCGCAGCGCGGCTGTTGCAATTACGCAGGAGCACGACTCGTTCATATTCCGCACCCGCGGAAGCGGCGGCGGTGTTGGCATGAGCGTCTACACAGCGGATCTCATGGCGCGCTCCGGTTTGTCAGCTCAGGAAATACTACAGCAGTTCTACCCCGGCACGGAACTAATAGATTAAAATAGGTAATCTGTTTTCTGTTTCATTTCCTTATTATATCACTTTTATCTTCTTTTTCAAAGAGGTTTTTAGAAGTTACCTATAGTTTATCTGCGATTCAAAAAGTACACGTACCCTGGCTTTAACCAGAAATGAAAAAAGTTAAATTTTACAGAGATTTAACATACCCTGTCTTTTGGATTTAACATTCTCCTGATATAATATGCTTGTGACAAGGAAAGATCACAGCATAAGCGTAAATGATTACGCCGTATATTAAAGGAGAACAACATTATGACTACAAGAAAGATCACATTAAGCGCAGCCGCTCTGCTTATGGTAGCAGCACTTGCAGGCTGCTCCGGAAATACCACCAGCGCTTCCTCCAACAGCAGCTCCGCTGCTGAGGCAGGCTCTTCTGCCGCTGATACCTCCGCTGCTGACAGTTCCGCAGCAGATTCCACCGCTTCTGACAGCACCGCTTCCAAGCTTGACACCGACATCACAGTAGTATCCCGCGAGGACGGCTCCGGTACAAGAGGCGCGTTCGTTGAGCTGATGGGCATTGAACAGAAGAACGAAGCAGGCGAGAAGGAAGATATGACCCGCGGCGACGCTGAGATCTCCAACTCCACCAACGGCGTTATGATGAGCGTAGCAGGCAATGTAGACGCGATCGGCTACATCTCCCTCGGCTCCCTCAACGACACCGTAAAGGCTCTCGACGTAAACGGTGTTGAGTGCTCCGTAGCCGACATCAAGTCCGGTGATTACGTTGTAGCAAGACCGTTCAACGTATGCTATCAGCAGGCAAAGCTCGACGGCAATGCCGCAGCCAAGGATCTCATCGCCTTCATCGAGTCCGACGACGGTCAGAAGATCATCGCTGACAACGGCTACATAGCCATCGACTCAGGCGCATACGCTCCCTCCGGAGTTACCGGCGCGATCTCCCTGAACGGCTCCACTTCCGTAGGCCCGATCATGGAGAAGCTCTGCGAGGCATACAAGGCTCTTAACCCTGATGTTTCCATCGACATTCAGCAGACCGGTTCCGGCGCAGGTATCACATCCGCGACCGAGGGCACATGCGATATCGGTATGTCCTCCCGTGAACTCAAGCAGGAAGAGCTTGACGCAGGTCTGACTGAAATGAAGATTGCCGACGACGGTATCGCGGTTATCGTAAACCTTGAGAACCCCATCGAGAACATCACCTCCGACGAGGTAATGAAGATCTACACCGGCGAGATCAACAACTGGAGCGAGCTCGGCTGATTCAAATAATCTCACCTTTATAGGTTTCTCCCCGCTGTCGCTTGAAATCCCGGCGTCCATGCTGTGATTCGGGCGACAACTATGCGGCGTCCTGCCGCACTTAGTTTATAGGTTTCTCCCTTCCCTTACGCGCTGCGCTGCGGCATTCCAGCTAACGTGCAGCGCACTTTTATGAGTATTAGAATGTAAAGTAACATTCTGGAAATTTTACAAAGAGGTATTATTATGCAGAAGGTCAAAGAAGGCATAATGCACGCGCTGTTCCTGATATGCGCATGTGTTTCGATACTGGCAGTGGTGCTGATATGCGTGTACCTGTTCGCTTCCGGCGTTCCGGCGATCGGTGAGATCGGCGTTACCGACTTCCTGTTCGGCACAAAGTGGAAGCCCTCCAGCGGATACTACGGGATATTCCCGATGATAATCGGCTCTATCCTCGTTACAGGAATCGCGGTCGTTATCGGAGTTCCCATCGGAATACTCTGCGCCGTGTTCATGTCGCACTACTGCCCGGAGAAGCTCTACCGCTTCGTGAAGCCCGCGATAAACCTTCTCGCCGGGATCCCGTCCATCGTATACGGATTCTTCGGGCTGGTGGTTATAGTTCCCATCATGAAGGAGCTGTTCGGCGGCTCGGGTAAATCCCTGCTGACCGCAGGCATACTCCTCGGCATAATGATACTACCGACGGTGATCAAGACCACCGAATCCTCCCTGAACGCAGTTCCGAAGAGCTACTACGAGGGCGCGCTCGCGCTCGGTGCAACGCATGAGCGCAGCGTGTTCTTTGCCTCGCTGCCGGCGGCGAAATCCGGTATACTTGCAGCGATAATCCTCGGCGTGGGGCGCGCTATCGGCGAAACGATGGCGGTAATTCTCGTAGCGGGCAACCAGACGGTCATTCCGAAGAGCATCACCTCCGGCATACGCACCTTGACCTCCAACATCGTAATGGAAATGGGCTACGCCGGCGGACTTCACCGCGAAGCGCTCATCGCCACCGGAGTAGTGCTGTTCGTGTTCATACTTATAATCAACCTCTGCTTCTCTGCACTTAAAAGGAGGAAAGACTGATGACTGACGCTCCTACAGCAGCTATGACAAACGAAAAGAAAACCACCGCGCCCGAGAACTACATCAACCGCGTGACATTCGGTGCGCGCCTGAAGCAGTACGCCAGAAGCCCGCTTTCGCTGATCCTCATGATCCTTGTAATGCTGGCGGCACTATTCTCGGTCGGAATGCTCATCTTCATTATCGCGTATATTCTTATAAACGGCGTTCCGCACCTCACCGCGGAGCAGTTCGACTGGAACTATACCACGGAAAACGTCAGCATGATGCCGGCGATGATAAACACCCTAATCATGACCGCACTGACTCTTGTGATCGCCGTTCCGATAGGCGTTTTCGCGGCGGTGTACCTCGTTGAGTACGCCAAGCGCGGCAACAAGCTAGTAAGAATTATCCGCGTGACCACCGAGACTCTTTCCGGCATTCCGTCCATCGTGTTCGGTCTGTTCGGATACCTGATGTTCAATATCTCCTTCGGCTGGGGATTCTCCATGATGGCGGGCGTTATCACCCTCGCAATGATGATCCTTCCGCCGATTATCCGAACCACTGAGGAGGCGCTCCTCGCCGTTCCGGACAGCTACCGCGAAGGAAGCTTCGGGCTCGGCGCGGGCAAGATGCGCACAGTGTTCCGCGTTATCCTTCCCACGGCGGTGCCAGGTATCATGTCCGGCGTTATCCTCTCTATAGGACGTATCGTCGGCGAATCCGCAGCGCTCATCTTTACCTCCGGTTCCGGACACAGCATTCCCGGCTCGCTTGTCGGCTCGGGAAGCTCCGCTGCGACCCTTACCGTTCACATGTACATTCTCTCCAACGAAGGCCTGCATGTCAACGAAGCGTTTGCTTCCGCAGTAGTCCTGCTTGCGCTCACATTCTTAATAAACCTCGTTTCCGACCTTATCGAGCGCCGGATAGCGAAAAAGAAAGGATAAACCCATATGAAATTCGATATCAGGAACGCCGAGCTTTACTACGGCGACTTCAGGGCGCTCAAGGGCATCAGCCTTGAGATACCGGAAAACAAGATAACTGCGTTCATAGGGCCGTCCGGCTGCGGAAAATCCACGCTGCTGAAATCCCTCAACCGCATGAACGACCTCGTTGAGGGCTGCCGCATAACCGGCGAATTTCTGCTCGACGGCGAGGACATCTACGGCAAGATGGACGTAAACCTCCTGCGCAAGCGCGTGGGAATGGTGTTCCAGAAGCCGAATCCATTCCCGATGAGCGTATACGACAACATCGCGTTCGGCCCCCGCACCCACGGGATTCACTCCAAGGTAAAGCTCGACGACATCGTTGAGAAGTCTCTGCGCGACGCGGCAATCTGGGACGAACTCAAGGACAGGCTGAAAAAATCTGCGCTGGGTCTTTCCGGCGGTCAGCAGCAGAGACTCTGCATTGCCAGAGCGCTGGCGGTAGAGCCTGAGGTGCTGCTTATGGACGAACCGACCTCCGCGCTGGATCCTATTTCAACTTCTAAGATAGAAGACCTTGCAATCGAGCTGAAAAAGGAGTATACTATAGTTATGGTAACTCACAATATGCAGCAGGCGGCGAGAATTTCCGACAAGACGGCGTTCTTCCTGCTGGGCGAGGTCGTAGAATACGCAGACACTGACAAGCTGTTCTCGACTCCGCAGGATCAGCGCACCGAGGACTACATAACCGGACGATTCGGCTGATCCAGGGAGGCATAATATGAGAAACCGTTTTGACGAGCAGCTCGAGCAGCTCAACGTAGGACTTATCAAGATGGGCGCGCTGTGCGAAGAGAGCATAGCCTGCGCCGTAAAGGCACTGTTTGACGAAAAGACCTCTGAGATGATAACGAAGGTCAACGACAACGAGGAAGAGACCGACCACATGGAGCACGACATCGAGGCGCTGTGCATGAAGCTTCTGCTTCATCAGCAGCCGGTGGCGAAGGATCTGAGGTGCGTTTCCTCGGCGCTTAAGATGATCTCCGACATGGAGCGTATCGGCGACCAGTCGCAGGATATCGCGGAAATAGCGGGATTCGTGCACTCCACCGAGCTTGCGGGCAAGGTGCATATCTCGGACATGGCAAACGAAGCCATCAGCATGGTGACCATGAGCGTTGATTCCTTCGTCAGAAAAGACGTGAAGCTCGCGAAAGAAGCCATAGAAGCAGACGATAAGGTAGACGCGCGCTTCCTTGAGGTAAAGCGCGAGCTTATCGAGCTGGTGCGCAGCGACTCCGGCGACGCCGAGTACTTCATGGATCTGCTGATGGCGGCAAAGTACCTCGAGCGTATCGCCGACCACGCAACAAATATCGCGGAATGGGTGGTCTACTCCATCACGGGAGAACGCTGAGCCCGGTTCGCTGAAAGAGAGGACAATCTATGATATACATGCTGGAGGACGACGCGAATATCAGGAACTTCGTGCTGTACGCGCTGAACAATTCCGGGCTGGAGGCAAAGGGCTTCGAGCGCCCGAGCGAGTTCTGGGCGGCTCTGAAGGAGGAAACGCCGTCTGTCCTGCTGCTGGATATAATGCTCCCCGAGGAGGACGGCATGCAGGTACTGGCGAAGCTGCGCTCCAACCCGGAGTATGCGGGGCTTCCGGTTATAATGCTGACCGCGAAGGGCTCGGAGTATGATAAGGTGATAGGTCTTGACAGCGGCGCCGACGACTATGTTGCAAAGCCATTCGGCACCATGGAGCTTATCTCCCGCATAAAGGCGCTGCTGCGCCGCACTTCCTCGCAGGAAACAAAGGAATACGAGGTAGGCGGGCTTTACGTCAACACCTCGAAGCATATCGTGCGGGTCAATGGTAATGAAGTTCAGCTTACCTTCAAGGAGTTCGAACTGCTGTGCTACCTGCTTGAAAATATCGGCACGGTGCTTTCCCGCGAGAAGATCATCACGAAGGTCTGGGGTTACGATTTCGACGGCGAGAGCCGCACCGTGGACGTACATATCCGCACGCTGCGAATGAAGCTCGGAGACTGCGGCGGCATGATCGAAACTGTCCGCGGAATAGGCTACAAGGCAGTCGACATAACATAAGGAGCGCGTATGACGAAACGAATTTTCGGCGGAGCGTTCATCGTTTCGCTGGTCGCTATAATTTCTGCTGTTGCAATGGTGCTCGGAGTAGCCTACACGAAGGAGCAGCAGCTTTTCAAGAGGCAGCTTGAGCAGCAGGCGATGCTTCTCGCGGCAACGATGGAGAACACCTCGCCCGACGACGATGTTGAGAGCCTCCGCAAGCTCAGCCATGATATCCATGGCACATTTGAGAACCGCATAACCTATATCGGTCAGGACGGCACGGTACTTTTCGACAACGAAGCCGACCCAGCGACAATGGAAAACCACCTCGGCCGTGAGGAGGTAGTCGCTGCGAAGCAGTCGGGAACCGGCACCGCAATACGCGAAAGCTACACCATGTCGGAGATGACGGTGTACTGCGCCCGGGTCATCGGGTACGGCTGCATAGTGCGCGTTGCCGGTACGATGGATACCGTGGCTGCGCGTATCGCAGGCATGTGGTGGGAAGTACTGCTGGTTGTTATTACAGCGGCGATGGTGTCGCTGGGAGTTGCAGCTATAGTTGCGAGGGTGGTCGTTAAGCCGATAAACAGCATCGACCTCAAGAATCCCGACATCGGCGAGAGCTACAGCGAGATCGCGCCGCTGCTCCACCGCATAAGCGAGCAGAACCACGAGATAGATCAGCAGATCGCGGAGCTTACCCGAAGCCGGAAGGAGTTCTCGCTTATCACAGAGAATATGAGCGAGGGCTTTATAATCATCGACAGCCGAACCGAGGTGCTTTCTTATAACACGGCTGCGCTGAAGATCCTCGGCTCTGACTTTACCGGCTCCAGCCGCAGCGTGCTGGTCCTGAACCGCAGCGAAGCATTCCGCAGCGCTGTCGAGGACGCCCTCGCAGGCAAGCGCAGCGAGACCGACCTCACGCTGTCCGAGAAGATATACCAGGTAATTGCAACGCCGGCGTTCACGGGAAGCAGCGTTACCGGCGCAGTCATGATAATCCTTGATATCACTGAAAAGGAAGCCCGCGAGGAACTGCGCCGCGAGTTCACCTCAAATGTTTCCCACGAGCTGAAAACTCCGCTCACCACTATTTACGGGATTTCCGATATGCTGGTCGGCGGTATCGTAAAGCCGGAGGACATTCCGGGCTTTGCGAAGAATATCCGCGACGAAGCCGGCCGCATGATAACCCTGATACAGGATATACTCAAGCTGTCGCAGCTTGACGAGAACACGTTCTCCGACCAACGGGAGAGAGTTGATCTGTACGAGCTGGCTCAGTCCGCCGCAGAGCGGCTCCGCCCGCAGGCAGACGAGAAGCACGTGACTATCTCTGTGACCGGAGAGCGCTCCGAGTTTACCGGTATAGCAACAGTTCTTGAGGAGATGATCTACAACCTGCTAGACAACGCTGTGAAGTACAATAAACAGGGCGGCAGGGCGGACGTAGACGTCCGCAGCAGCGGCGACGATATCGTAGTGACCGTATCAGATACGGGAATAGGGGTTCCTGCGGATAGTATCGACCGAATATTCGAGCGGTTCTACCGTGCGGATAAGAGCCATTCCCGCAAGATAGGCGGAACTGGTCTGGGGCTTTCCATCGTAAAGCATGGAGTTTCGCTCCACGGCGGTTCGATAACTGTCAAAAGCTCCGAGGGCAGCGGAACTACATTCACTATGGCGCTTCCGAAAAATTGACAAAAGTGGGCAGGCGGTGAGCCTGCCCATTTTGTTGTATAACTTGTGCGTGAGGTTTTAAATCTTTCAGGATCACCCTATCGGGAATAAAGCGGTGGGGTTTAGAGGTTACCGTATATAAATATAGCCGCAGTGAAACCTGCGGCTCTGATTTATTTCTTGATTGAATCCCTGACCATTGAGTAAAACTCGTCCCACATTTTCGTTACATGCTCTCTTGAGTAGAAGTGATTTCCGCGCCTGGAAGCCTCGCACTGCTGCGCGTAATACTCCTTATTGTTGTGGAGCCTGTCAAGCTCCTTAACGAAGCCGTCAACATCGTCAGCCTTGCTGTAGAAGTCAAAAAGAATATCCGGGTAGATATCAAGGCCTCTCAGGAACACCGGGATATTTACGCACATCGCCTCGAGTATCGTCATCGGGAAAAGCTCCTCGAAGCTGGGCAGGAACATAACGTCGCCCAGATTGTACACCTCGTTCATGTACTCACGGTCGATTATTCCGAGCAGCTTCACATTTGCCGGCGGATTATCACAGATCTTCTTTATCTCGCCGTAGCCGTCGGAGATCTTGCCGAACGAAAATCCTCCAGCCCATACGAACTGAACGTCAGGCATGCGCTTAGCAACCTCGATGAAATCGAAAACTCCCTTGCGCACCTGGAGCTGACCCGCGCAGATAACTGTGAATTTGTCCTTATCTATTCCGTATTTCTCGCGCAGCTTTATCTTCTCCTCCGGGGAAACCGGGTGGAACACCTCCGAAGAAACGAAGTTCGGGATATACGTAACCTTCGATTTGTCAACGCCGTAGTGCGCCAGCCTGCCGATGAAATACGGATTTACCGTCACAAGATAATCCATGCGCTTGTAGAAGCTGATCATGTACTTATAGAATATCTGCTTCATGAAGCGCGGGAGATTCACGCTCGTCTCCACCGTTTCCGGCAGCATGTGGACATACCCTACCGACTTTCCCCTGCTCGTGAGGGACTTCATCGAAAGATAATATCCAAAGTTTATCGTGTGGTAATGTGTGATGTCCGCCTTAATGCGCTTGTTTATCGTGACCTCGAACTTGTCGGAAAGTTCGCTGCTTACAAGCCCGACCTGCTCTATATATGCAGAGCCCACGCCCTGACCCTTTACCGATGTGGCGCTGGACATCATGTTTATCGTAGTCTTACTCATGTATCTTCGCAGCCCTCCTGATCACAGTTTCTCAATGCGGGCGAAGTTCGCCATTACCTTCTTCACCTGACCGTTGTCAAAGCTGATCGTCAGCATGGTGTCGTTGCCCATGCGCTTTGCTTCGTCTACGGTTCCCTGGCCGAATACGTTGTGCTTCACGCGGTCGCCCGGCGCAAATACTATTCCGGATACTACCGGCGTCGGCTTCGTTACCATCTTCGCCGCTTCCTGAGCAAGGTAGTTCGGCTTCTCCGGCTTCTTCCAGGTCGACGCCTGCTTCGGACGGTCGCCGGTCTTTTCGATGTACTCCTCCGGTATCTCGCGAATAAACGTCGACAGGCGATTTCTCATCGTCTGACCGTAGAGCACGCGGTAGGACGTGTGCGTTACATACAGCATGCGCTTCGCACGGGTTATCGCTACATATGCAAGACGGCGCTCCTCCTCCATCTCGGCGGGGTCGTTTATGCTGCGGTAGCTCGGGAAAATGTTGTCCTCGGCGCCTACAAGGAACACCGTGTCGAACTCCAGACCCTTCGCGCTGTGCATCGTCATGAGCGATACCCGGTCAAGGTCGCCGTCGTAGCTGTCAAGGTCGGAAACCAGCGCCACCTGCTCGAGGAAATCCGGAAGCGTGGTATCCTCGTTCTCCTGTATCATCGTCAGGGCGTTGGATTTCAGCTCGTTGATGTTCTCAATACGCGTGGAGCCTTCCTCGCCCAGAGCCTGCATTGACTTTATGTATCCGGATTTCTCCGCAACGGCGTCGATAAGCTCGTCCAGGCGGAGCGAATCCGCAAGCTCGTCCAGCTCGTCAAACAGGTTTGCGGCAGCCTTCAGCGCAGCCGACTTCCTCGAAAGCGACTCAAACTGCGAAGCCTCGCGGCAGACCTCCACCGGAGAAATATGCAGCCCGTCGGAGATACGGATTATCTCCTCAACCGTGGCGTCGCCGATACCGCGCTTCGGCTCGTTGATTATCCTGCGGAAACGCACGGAGTCATACGGGTTGTTTATCACCGCGAGGTACGCCATAATGTCGCGTATCTCCTTGCGGTCGTAGAACCTCAGACCGCCTACGATGGTGTACGGAATTCCCGAGCGCGCCAGGGTGTTCTCAAAGCTTCTCGACTGGGAGTTGCTGCGGTACAGCAGCGCGTAATCCGTGTAGTGCTTGCCTTCCTTCACGCCGTCAAGGATAGTGTCGGCAACGAAACGCGCCTCGGCTATCTCGCTCTCAAAATTGCAGCACTTTATTTTGTCGCCGTCGCCCAGCGCAGACCAGAGCTGCTTGTCCTTGCGCTGCTTGTTGTTGCGTATCACGGCGTTCGCAGCGTTCAGGATATTCTCGGTGGAACGGTAGTTCTGCTCGAGCTTTATTACCTCGCAGCCGGGATACTGCTTCTCGAAGCTGAGGATATTCTCGATAGTCGCGCCGCGGAAGCGGTAAATTGACTGGTCGTCGTCGCCGACCACGCAGAGGTTTCCGTTGTTCCCCGCAAGCAGCGAGATAAGGCGGTACTGCGCAACGTTCGTATCCTGATACTCGTCGACCATTATGTATTTATAAAGGTGCTGGTAGTGCGAAAGAACGTCCGGGAAATCCTCAAACAGCTTTACTGTAAGGTAGATTATATCGTCGAAATCCACCGCGCTGGCGCTCCTGAGCGCGCTCTGGTACTCGGTGTAGACCTCCGCGCAGCGCTTCTCCATCAGCTCGCCGGAAGCGTTAGCCATCGGCGCGTACTCCTCCGGGGATATCATCTTGTCCTTGCAGCGGGAGATCATGTTCTTGAACACCTTCGGGTTGAACACCTTTTCGTCGAGGTTCAGCTTCTTCATGGCGTCCTTGATGATACGCTTGGAATCATCATCATCGTAAATCGTGAAGCTCCTCTGGTAGCCGAGGTTTTCGATCTCACGGCGCAGTATCTTCACGCACGCAGAGTGGAACGTTGACGCGTTTATCTTCTCCGCGTCCTCGCCTATCATGTCGATAAGGCGCTGGCGAAGCTCCCCCGCCGCCTTGTTGGTGAAGGTTATCGCGAGGATATTCCAGGGCTGCACCGGCTCTACTGCTACGATCTCCGCAAGGCGCTCCGCATTCTCCGGGGTCTTTTCCATCGCGGGGAAATCCTGGAGGAACTGCTCCTGCTCCGGAGTGAGGTCGCGGACGGTCTCGTCAAGATACGCGTTGCCGAATCTCATCATGTTAGCAATACGGTTGCAGAGCACTGTAGTCTTTCCGCTGCCCGCGCCCGCGATTATCAGAACTGCTCCCTTCACGCGGAACACCGCGCGGCGCTGCATTTCGTTAGTTCTGGAAAAGAAGCTGGTAAGCGCGTTTCGTTTTAATGTTGTGTAATCCAATTCTGTTACCCTTCCTTTATAAAATGGGAAAATGCAGGGTGACAAACGCCGCCCGGCATTTCCTGATGATATTTCTGATGATCCTTCAAGTTACTCGGCGTCCGTAGATACCTGCGCGGAAGCGGAGGAGCTGCTCTTTGCAGTGGAAGCCGCCGCGTCGATCCCGATGAACGGATTTACCTCTGTTCCGATCGCCTGCGGGAGAACTCCGTTCCAGTTGTTTATCTTGAGATAGTCGATGTAGTTCGGGCTTTTTGCGAGCTGCTCCTGCACCGCCTGAATGGAGTACGCCTCAGCGTCCGCCTTTATCTTCTGGGAATCAGCCTCCGCCTGCGCCGCGATGACCTTCTGCTTTGCCTCTTCCTCGCGCTCAGCGGTCTTGTTCTGCATTTTGAGAGCGTCCTGCGCCGCTATCACCTTCGCCTGGATCGACTGCTCGAAAGCGTCCTCAAACGCGAGGTTTTCGATTGCGAATGCGGTCACGATGACCCCCTGCGGCTCCAGGGTCTTTTTGAGGGATTCGTAGATCGCGTTCTGAACGTCGGAACGGTTCTGTACGAGATCTTCCGCCTTTACCCTGCCTATCTCGTCCTTGGATATCTTCGCAACATTCGGAACAAGCAGCTTGGTCTCAACGTTGCTGATACCGATGGTTCTGATTATCTCGGGCAGCTTTGTGCCGTCGTAGTAATAGTTGAGCTTCAGACCCAGGTTGTCAACGGTCTGCGTGTCGCTGGTGTAGGCGTCGGTCTGGACGGAATATATCTGCTCGCGGGTGTCGACCTGCTGTATCTCCTCAATGAACGGCATATGCATGTTGAGACCTGCCGAAAGGTCGCTGGAAACTATCTTTCCGAACTGGTACTTTACTCCGATGTAGCCTTCGTTTACAACCGTGAAGCTGTTGAAAATAAGTATCAGCACCGCCAGGGTGATCACGATGATAAGCGCCCAGAAACCGAATTTCTTTCCGCCCTTTTCGCCGTTGGAATTAGCTGTGAACTGCGTGGAAGCCATAATTTAAATCTCCTTTAAGAAACGAATACCTGTACCCAGTAGCTGCCGTAACCCGAGCCGTCAGCGCAGTATCCCACGCCGATCTTCGAGTAATTCGGATTCAGTATATTTGCGCGGTGCGCCTTGGAATTCATCCAGCCTTCAACGACCGCCTCCGGCGTGCTGTAGCCTGCCGCGATGTTCTCTCCTGCGGCAATATAGTCAATATTTGCCTCCCTCAGCGCCGTGAAGCAGCTGCTGCCATCGGGGCGGGTGTGCGAATAGGATTCCGTAAGCTCCTTGGCGCGGGTCTGTGCAACGTCGGACAGCTTGTTGGAGGCCGTGAATTTGCTCAGACCGTTGGCGGTGCGCTGCTTGTTTACCAGTCTTATTACCTCGTCGGCGAAACTGCTGGTTTCGTCCGCCGAGTCGTTCGACTTGTTATTATCCGAAGCGGCTCCCCTGGCTCTTACAGTAATTACCTTTGAATTCCTCCAGCCCTTCTTGACGCAGACGAGCTTCGCGCTCTTCTTCGCGGGAACCGATATCATTCCGCCCTGCACAAGGTCGCCGTTGGACTTTGACGGCGTGGTTCCGTCATACGTGATGTACGCGGACGCTCCGTCTGGTATGGAAATAACGTAGGTGTACTCCTTGCCCTTGCTGGACAGCGAAGCCGTCGGCTTGCGCAGGCGCACCGGTATCTTCTTTGTAAGGTACTCCACCGGTTTGCCCTTGACATAGCTTACAAGTCTCACTCTGCACGGCTCCGAGACCTTTATCCTTGTGGAATTGAGCTTTTTGGATTTAGATGTAGGCTTGGAGCCGTCGGTGGTGTAGTACACCGTGCCGCTCTTCTGGACGGTCACAACGGTGTAGCCGTCGTAAAGCTTGCAGCTTACGGAAAGCGCATTATCGGCAGCCGCGTAAGCGCCCACTGTCATGAGCGATAACACCGTAGCCAGTACCAGAAACAGTGCCAGTATCTTTTTCATACAATTACTCCTTTCAGACGTCCGGAAACATGAAGTCCGCATTACTTACGACATAAATACCTGCGTCCAGTAGTTGGCGTCGGTCGTATACGGATCATACACATATCCAACGCCTATCATGGTGTAGCTCGGATTGAGGATATTCGCGCGGTGTCCGGGAGAATTCATCCATGCATCAACGACTCTCTCCGGCGTGCTGTAACCCTTCGCTATGTTCTCGCCGGCTGTCACGGTCCGCAGACCTGCTTCGTCAAGCGCGGTGAAGCATTTCGTTCCATCGGGACGGGTGTGCGAATAGGATATCTCTATTTCCTTTGCACGCACCTGTGCGACCTCGGTCAGCTTGTCGTAGGTAGTCAGCTTGTTGAGTCCGTTTGCAACGCGGATCCTGTTCACAAGGGTCACGACCTGCTCGGCGAAGTTGTTCCTGTCGTTCTTGTACGCCTGCTCCTCTTCGTAGGTCATGCCTGTCTTCTTGGTCAGGACGTCGGAATCTATCCAGCCTTTTTTCACGCATACCAGATTAGCTTCTGACTGCTTTGGTATCTCAACGGTTTCGCCGGTGATGAGCTTGCCGTTTTTCGCGGACGGAGTGCTGCCGTCCGTCGTCATGTACACCT
>OIGD01002516.1_pt1 | contig 14054 bp, 11 predicted proteins | sample 1582211 | NCBI WGS metagenome assembly OIGD01 (sample SAMN04414078, study PRJEB24778) | human gut metagenome | material: faecal | host: Homo sapiens
GTGCCTGATTACCGTCTCTTAAATCTACACTACACCAGATCGGTGCCTTATCAATATACTCTTTTTCTACCCATTTTACAGACTTTTCCGGTGGCATATAATAGCCTCTTTTGTAATGCTCAAAATTCTTCATGTTTAACCTCCTGTTTCTGTTTTCTGTATAAGCTCCTGTAACGGCTTTTGTTCTTCTATTCATATATTACATAAAATATGGCAATAAAAAAACCTACATCTCATCACCTATAGAGACGTAAGTTATACGCGGTACCACTCTATTTCATACATGTTGTATGCTCTCGTTACAGATACAGATATGAATCTCTTATATCCTCCTGCTATAATGGTCAGGCTCCATCCCATCCTACTTCCTTTCAGCGGGCTACTCTGAGGCGAGTTCAAATCTGTTCCACTGCTGTCTCACACCAACCGACAACTCTCTGAATGCTTCATAGATTCTACTATTCCTCTTCATCGTATTATCTGTATCGACTTTAACACAGTGTCTCGCTGTCTGTCAACCCCATTTTTGCAGAAAAAAATATGCACGCGGTAACTGTTCTTCCTGTACCCGCGTGCAAAGGATTGTCATTCCTACCATACAATATGACGTTTGTTCTTCAAGAGACAACCGCCCGATGCGATCATCAATATACCGGATGCAAGTCCAAGCACCAGAACGACTACGCCTAATGCAATATTTATTGCGCCTGAAGTTTTCATTGTCTTATATGCTTTCTCCATTTTCAGCACCCCTTCTGCAAAAATTTCATTTGAAAAGATGATACCACAAAGTCTCTCACCTGACAATGTTTCAGAGTAAAATTACGCCTTAAAATTTACATTAAATATTGTTTATGTTACACTGTTTTTAAACGAACACATAGGATGCTCTTTTCATTTTCAGAATGCAGCATGTCGTCCCGAAATGAAAAATGTATCCTTTACACTATAGATAAGGAGTCTGAATTATGCCAGCTATTTCAAATGACTGGGCTCCGGAACTGAAGCCCGAATATAAAAAAGAATATTATAAAGAACTGTTTAATTTTGTCGGACATGAATATGCCACAAGGGAAATCTTTCCACCTGCCGATGATATATTCAATGCATTTCATCTGACGCCATTGACAAAGGTCAAATGTGTCATTATCGGCCAGGATCCCTACCATAATGTAGGTCAGGCGCATGGCCTGAGCTTCAGTGTAAAGCCAGGAGTCGATATCCCGCCTTCTCTTGCCAATATTTATCAGGAGCTTCACGATGACCTTGGCTGCTATATTCCAAATAATGGTTATCTCGTTAAATGGGCTGAGCAGGGTGTCCTTATGTTAAATGCTGTTCTGACCGTACGGGCACATCAGGCAAATTCTCATCAAGGACATGGCTGGGAACAATTTACAGACGCCTGCATGGAGATCTTAAACCGTCAGGATCGCCCGATCGTATTCATCTTATGGGGCTCGTATGCGCAAAGAAAAGCTTCGATGTTAAACAATCCGAACCATCTGATCTTAAAGGCTCCGCATCCAAGTCCGTTATCGGTCTATCGTGGATTCTGGGGAAGCAAGCCCTTCAGCAAAACGAACAACTTCCTGATCGAGCACGGTGTTGAACCGATCGACTGGCAGATTGAAAACATATGACAATAAATCTGCCAAGCAAATAAGCAATGTGTCTGTATAAAGACAACGTTGCTTATTTATTTGGCAGATAAACAGATATGAGTAAGAAAGGCGAATAGCCCGGAGTGCGAATAGCTGTACGGTTTCGAAAGCCCGACGGACGGAGAAATCGGTATTATTGAATTGTCTCCCGCTTCTTATCCAGTTCTGCCTGAACAACAGCAAGCTGTTCGATAATTTTATCTTTTAACATAGATATCTCGGAAGCATAGTCCTCTCCGAGATTGTCTTTTACCTGCTCTAACCGGTCAAGGATATCGGTATAAGTCTGATTTACTTTTCTCTGGATCCATTTGCGATTGGATACAAAAAGGATAGTTCTTAGATTATGCAGTCTGTCTGCAAGCTTGATCATGACCACCTGTGCCGGAGCGTGGTCAAATAGACGTTTTGAATAGTCGGAGAAGGTCTCTCCTTCGAGTTTACTTAATAAATATACATGATCCCTGATATCCGTACCAAAGATCTGTTCAATATCTTCAAATGTACATTCCGTATCTTCTACCGTATCATGCAGTAATGCAGCTACAAGTACAGTTTCATCCTCTACATGACATTCGTCTCTTAATATATGATAAACGCCAAGAATATGTTCATCATAATACGGCACTTTGCCATCTCTGCCAAGGCGCGTCTGTCCCTGATGACATCGCTTCGCAAATGCCATCGCAGTCTCAACACGATCTGCCTGACAACTGCCATCTTCTATATAAGAAACTGTTTCATCTCTGTCTGCTGTATTTGTAAAACCCTGCATGTTCTGCTCCATTCCATACCCTCGGGGCATTTTTTAGATATAACCGGACATGTCCACCCGCACCTTGTGTCTGTTTCAGTATAACACAGCCGCCCATATCTTTCCAGCGAATCTGTTATTTTATAGATACTTCATTTTTTATCTGCTGCGTTTTTCTGTTTTGTACTTTTCCATAATTTGTCTGTCTCCATGCTTGAATCCTACCGAAATTTCGCATATACTAGATTCTGCTTTACCGTAATATGCAACTATACAATGTTCCAACCTGTCTGTACGGGTTGCAGCAAGCGGACTCGAACGCACAATATATGTCATTGCACTATATTCGGTTGTTCTCGTATCACCAGATCCGCATCAGAACACACATTATATACATGGCATTTCTTGTTACGGTGAATGATACAAATTAAGAAAGAGGTTTCACGATTATGGATATTATTTTGAAGATCAGTCAGGAACTTATGTGCCGGCAGGAGCAGGTAGCCGCTGCCGTTAAACTGATAGATGAGGGAAACACTATCCCTTTTATTGCACGATACAGAAAAGAAGCTACCGGTTCTTTAAACGATGAGCAGCTTCGTACTCTGGATGAACGTCTTACTTACCTCAGAGGACTAGAAGAACGAAAAGAAAAGGTCATTGCTACGATTGAAGAACAAGGCATGCTGACCGACGAACTGAAGCAGTCCATTCTGGCTGCCGAAACTCTGGTAGCTGTCGAGGATCTGTACCGCCCATATAAGCCAAAGAGAAAAACTCGTGCCACGATCGCACAGAGCAAGGGACTTACAGGGCTTGCAAATATCATCTCCCTGCAAATGACAAATAAGCCGATCACGGAAGAAGCCCTCGCCTATGTATCAGAAGAAAAAGAAGTTCACTCCCCGGAAGAAGCAATTGCAGGAGCTATGGACATTATCGCAGAATCCATTTCGGATAATGCAGAATATCGAACCGAGATACGAAACCGAACAATGGATAAGGGAGTTCTTATAACTACCGCAAAAGATCCGGAAGCAGAATCCGTATATGAAATGTATTATGATTTCAGCACTCCCGTCCGCAAGATGACCGGATATCGTACACTCGCCATTAATCGTGGTGAAAAGGAAAAATTTCTCTCCGTTAAGATCGACGCACCGGTCGACGAGATCATCGGTTATCTGATCCGTGAAGTGGTTGTACGGGATAATCCGAATACAAATGACATCTTAAAAGACGCGATTGCCGACAGCTACGAACGTCTGATCGCTCCATCCATTGAACGTGATATCCGAAGCAGTCTGACCGAAGCTGCCGAAGATGGTGCGATCAAAGTATTCGGCAGTAATTTAAAACAGCTCTTAATGCAGCCACCGATCAACGGCCATGTCGTACTTGGCTGGGATCCTGCATTCCGTACCGGATGTAAGCTGGCAGTCGTTGATGCAACGGGAAAGGTACTCACTACGAAAGTCATCTACCCGACTGCTCCTCAGAATAAGGTGGAAGAATCAAAGAAGATCTTAAAGGATCTGATCAAAAAATATAACATCTCACTGATCTCTGTCGGGAACGGAACCGCTTCCCGTGAGTCCGAGGCGATCATTGCCGATCTTATCCATGAGCTGGATACAAAGGTTCAGTATGTAATCGTAAATGAAGCCGGAGCATCCGTCTACTCGGCAAGCAAGCTTGCAACAGAAGAATTTCCAAGCTTTGATGTCGGTCAGCGTAGCGCCGCTTCAATCGCAAGAAGACTTCAGGATCCGCTTGCCGAGCTGGTCAAGATCGATCCGAAAGCGATCGGTGTCGGTCAGTACCAGCACGATATGAACCAGAAGAAGCTGACAGAAGCGTTAGACGCTGTTGTCGAAGATTCTGTAAACCAGGTCGGCGTTGATTTAAACACAGCTTCTGCTCCTCTGATGGAGCATATCTCGGGTATTACAAAAACACTGGCAAAGAATATCATAGAATACCGTGAAGCAAATGGTCGCTTTACAAATAGAAAAGAACTGTTAAAGGTTGCAAAGCTTGGTCCGAAAGCCTTTGAACAGTGTGCCGGATTTATGAGGATCTCAGGTGGTACAAATCCGCTTGATGCTACCTCTGTCCATCCGGAAAGCTACGAGATTGCCGAAACACTGATCCGGCATCTCGGATATTCCATGGATGATCTTGCATCCGGTCAGTTAAAGGGTATCACAAAAGCCGCAGGCGATATCAAAGCACTCGCAAAAGAACTGGGCATCGGAACCGTAACAGTTACCGACCTTGTAAAAGAGCTGGAAAAACCTGCAAGAGATCCTCGAAATGAAATGCCACAGCCGATCCTGCGTGGGGACATCCTTGAAATGAAGGACTTAAAGGAAGGCATGATCTTAAAGGGCACAGTCCGTAATGTAATCGACTTCGGTGCATTTGTAGATATCGGTGTTCATCAGGACGGTCTGGTTCATATATCTCAGATGTCGGATAAATTCATCAAGCACCCATTGGATGTTGTAAGTGTCGGTGATATCGTAACAGTTAAGGTTATGGGCGTGGATCTTGCAAAGAAACGAATCCAGCTCACTATGAAAGGGATTGAAGGGTAAGTCGTTTTATCAAACAGCAACTCTCTCTGAATGAATTTTTATATCTTTAACAATTCTATTTTTATATCAACATGCCGCAATTCATCAGCAAGCTTCATCATAGAATCTTGCCGGAATATGCGGCATGTTTAATGTATCCGCAGTACGTATAATCCCTTAGGTTTTTCGTCATTTTGACGATAATCTTTCAGTACCGAAACAGCATATGTATATGGTATAATTTATATAAGCACATCAAGCGAATGATGTGTCGGAATTTAGGGTTATGGAGACCGTGTATACAGGTATAAAGTTTATCTTTTATATTCAGCCTTTAACCGGTGGACTATATCTTGTAAATGACACACTTCATTTTCTATTCGATGCATATGTCTTTTTCGTAAATACTCCTGTGCCAACTCGCCTTCGGCTCAAACAGGCACCCATATTTACTGACAATATGCATCTCATTACGAAAGCCTCGTGCATGTCATATTACAAGATATAGTCCACCAGTCACAGGCTGAACATAAAAATAAATCAAATATAAACTGTGTATATCGGACAAAGAAAGGAGTTGAAGGTTATGAACAAAAAGATTATCAGTCTCATACTCATGTTTGTTATGATCGGGGAGCTCATGTTTACAAGCATGCCGGCAGCAAAAGCCAGTGGCTATCTTGAAATAAAGGCAACCGCTACATCGATGACCTCGGTAAAAATAACATGGAAAGCACAAAAAGGAGTTACTCAGTATAAAATCTATCGTGCCACAGAAAACAAAAACGGAAATGTCGGCAAATATAAGGTGGTAGCAACCATCTCCGGCAAGAAGAAAAGTTACACCGACAAGAAATTAAAAACAGAGAAAACTTACAGCTACATGGTTCGTGGCTATAAGAATAAAAAATGTGTAATCAAAACCGGAGTTCCGGAATCTGCCTATACCGGACTGACATGTTCATTTGACGAATACCAGTTTGCAGAAGCCCCAAGAAGCCCAAAGTCGATCACGCTGAAATTATACAGTTCAGGCGGCGTACTTCCAACCGGATATGAAATCTACCGGAAAGAAATGGGAATCTCAGGTTACAAAAAAATCGCAACAACCAAAAAAAGTGTAACCAGCCTGAGCTATAAAGACAAAACCGTAAAAGCGGGTAAGACATATCGCTACAAGGTCAGAACTTATCTTAAGGTCGGCAAGAAGAAATATTACAGTGCTTTTACGGACTACGAACAGATATCTGCAACAAATCGAAGCGGTAAATATACGTTCAAATTTGACAACAGTGTAAAATGTGCTGATAACGAAACAGTATATAAGATTACCAGCAAAGCCTATAATGACACATTAAAATTATATGACAATGCTGTACTGACGATTGAGCTGGACGATGGTTCGACCATTGAAACAGGTGTTGATATCATTTCCTATCGCAAGGGTGATGGTACCTGGAAGAAATACAAAAGCAACCAGAGCCTAACTCTTAAGGCAAATGAAACACTCCGGCTCAAGGTTCGGGCTACACAAGATGTAAAGATTAAGAATCTCAAAAATGTAGAGTCCTATGAACTGAATATGGATGTTACTTATGGAGGAATAAGCAGCTTCCTCTGGGCTTACCCTTATGCCGGTACAGCTAAGACTGTTATGAATTCAGAAGCGATCCATTAAATAACCGCATAATATAAAGTACCTCTGCTCCATGGTGGTTATATGATACAAGACAGAATTTCTGAAATGTATTGTATATGAAACTACTGTGGAGTGGAGGTGTTGTTTTTTGCCGACATTTATGTCGACATTTTCTTGTTCAGTTCGATAAAATTATATGCTATACTTATTTCGTTCTGGTTAAACGAGGTGATCATGAGAAATATATTTTTTGTAGATAGTGAGAACGTCGGTGATTCCTGGATACAACTATTTGATTATCTGAATGACGATGACTGTATCCTTGTATTCTACACCGACAAGTCTCCTAACATGTCCTATGCAAATGTTGTCGCATTGAAACAGTCCCCTTTTGAACCTGAGTTCATCCTCTGTGAAAACGGAACTGATAATGCCTTAGATTTTCAACTTGTAACCTACCTTGGTTCGTATACCGTTAAAAATCCAGACGACAACCTCATCATTGTTTCAAAAGATAAAGGTTTTGACAGCGTGGTACATTTCTGGACGGAACGCGGATACCATGTATGCCGCAAGGCTCCCTCCATTTTCCACACACTGGCAAATGAACTATCTGTACAAAAGCCAATGCTTCCTGCAATTCCGGCTTTTACTGCAGTACCGAAAAGTATTGATGATTCAGTAATAAAAGCAGAAAATCCAAAGCCGGACGTGATCGTAGAAGTCACTCCTGCTACGAATCCTGTCAAAATTGCTGTTCCTGTTAAGATTGATAAACAGGCTGCTATTCCAGAAGCTGTATCTACGCCGCTGTATGATAAGGAACAGGTCGATACATTACTTTCCTGTGTCGGGAAAAGTAATCTATCCGCCATCCACAACATACTTATATCAATCTACGGTCAGGAAAAAGGAAGTTATATCTATGGTATAGTAAAAAGTTCATCCTACGAGATACCAAAGGTCAACTGGCAAAAGAAAACAAAATACCGTAAATTCTTATCGATTGTTTACTCTAATGCCGGTATTGCTCTCATTGATGATTTCTATAAAAAACTATACCCGCATAAAGCAAACCTTCGGGAAATTCACAACCTCTTCGTAACCAAGTATGGTCAGGAAAAGGGTACCGAATACTATCGCTACTATAAATCGCATGCAGAATTTCTGCAGAAGACATTCTAGCATGTAATAAAAAGGAACCAGAACAAAGCTCTCCCCCACCACAGAATCCGAATAGCATATAGGGGATGTGGTAAGTAAGGCTGTGGTGGGGGGGTATGTACATGTGCTACTACTTTTTGATCTCAGTGTTACATTTGTATTTGTATCTATATGGTCTTATTAAATTCTCATATAATTTATAACTGCATATATCTATATAGCTTACTTCTTGTTCTTTTATGGTTGTATAGCAAATCAGTCTGGGATTCTCCTTTATATAGCACTGCTTCTCAAAATCCCATTCACATATAAACACCTTTTCAAATGGTGATTTCTCTATAACCCTAAGAAAATAATCCGTAACACCGTTTCTTTCTTTTGTTTTTAACAGATGTTCCATACAATCAAATTCATCATCTAAAACAAATATAAACAAGTCCGTATCCCCTTTAGGATGTAATTTTTCCTTTTTCTTTATTCCCGCAATAATATTATCTATATCAGCTTCTATCACTGGTATATCCGATTTAAATTCTGAGGGCTGCCCATCTTTGTAATTAAAACTTTTCGCAAGAAGTCGTTTATCTTTATCGAATTGACATTTTCCTTCTTCTGTAAATGAACCATCGATATTTCTTTCATAATCCAATGCAATAAAACGCATTTGCGCTTCACTTATTTCCTGTAATTTCTCCGTTTTCTCTCTAATAGATAATCTATCAAATTGTGTTGGAGATTTTGCTATTTTATTATTATGTTGCGTATGTGTTACTTCTAAATAATTTCCTCCTTGAAATTTTAGATCAGGCATACTCTTACTTGAATTATCATCATAATATTGATTGTCAAATATATAGCCTTTTAATTGTAAAATCTCCTTCGCTTCCTGTTCTCCTTGTTTCATTTTATTTTTTCCCCTTTTATGTTAATTATATTTTCTTTGTTATCATTCCACACTATATATCTATTAAAACTGATATTTGTTATTGTATTTACAGCTACGTTATAAATTCACATTCCACCATGTATCTATTAAAACTCTGCATCATCTTCAGTCAACTTCAACAAATCATCATTCACATTCCACTATGTATCTATTAAAACTATCAAACATAAAGAGTATAACAGATGTCCTTTTTAATTCACATTCCACCATGTATCTATTAAAACCTCGGTTTGACATGGAAGCTTTTCCGGAATATACAAATTCACATTCCACCATGTATCTATTAAAACTGTAAGAGCAGCCGGAATATTTAAAAGTCCACATAAATTCACATTCCACCATGTATCTATTAAAACACAGATTAAGCAGATAAGAAAAGAGGTTGATATTAATTCACATTCCACCATGTATCTATTAAAACTAATCCAGATTTTGAAATTATCATGTGCGTATTATCATTCACATTCCACCATGTATCTATTAAAACGTCGGAACAATGCCGAAAAAGAATTGCTTCTTGGCTATTCACATTCCACCATTTATCTATTAAAACCATGTTGACGAAGATAGCGGAGAGGTATTAGTTGAATTCACATTCCACCATGTATCTATTAAAACCGGATGCACCGTTTAAGGCATAGTTTAATACAGTCTCATTCACATTCCACCATGTATCTATTAAAACTTTTTTTGCCCAATTTTTGCCCAATTCTTGTTTTTTATTCACATTCCACCATGTATCTATTAAAACAAATACGACTTCTGTAACATTTGATCATAAAGATCATTCACATTCCACCATGTATCTATTAAAACAATTACTTCCGTATGATTGAATCATTCCAATACATACATTCACATTCCACCATGTATCTATTAAAACCTGATACTGAAAGATATATTCATTGTAATGTTCCATATTCACATTCCACCATGTATCTATTAAAACAGCAGTGACGGTCTGTGCACTCTTCAATACTGACAATGATTCACATTCCACCATGTATCTATTAAAACAAGAATACTTGAAGAAATGACAAAAATAGATCTGAATTCACATTCCACCATGTATCTATTAAAACACTGAGGGCATGGATAAGATAAGAGAAAGTAAGCGAAATTCACATTCCACCATGTATCTATTAAAACGAAAATCTACTGCCGAACAGACCGGCAATGGAGCTTATTCACATTCCACCATGTATCTATTAAAACTTCAAACATATCATTCTTTACATTCCTGCATATCCTATTCACATTCCACCATGTATCTATTAAAACCTTACTGCCGTATATATCTTCATATAGCTTTTGTGCAATTCACATTCCACCATGTATCTATTAAAACTAAATCTGTCTGAATAGTGATATGTTTCATCCAAATTCACATTCCACCATGTATCTATTAAAACCTTATACGCGCTTGTTATACTGATTTTTCCGTAGTAATTCACATTCCACCATGTATCTATTAAAACTTATTTCAAATTCCCGGGTACACCTTTTTCTTTTACATTCACATTCCACCATGTATCTATTAAAACTTTGCAAGGCGAATGCCGGTAGTCGAAGAACAAATAAATTCACATTCCACCATGTATCTATTAAAACACGATCCGTGCAAAATTAGCATTAAACCGTTTGTTATTCACATTCCACCATGTATCTATTAAAACAGTTTGTGCTAATTGCCGTTCCATGTGAAATTCTTACATTCACATTCCACCATGTATCTATTAAAACTTTTCTTTCAAGCTCCGCGCGCTGTCTAAATACCTCATTCACATTCCACCATGTATCTATTAAAACTCGTTTGATTCGTAACGTCTAATCTCTTTAACTCATTCACATTCCACCATGTATCTATTAAAACCTACAGATTCATTGTTGCTCTTTATGTCGGAGAAATTCACATTCCACCATGTATCTATTAAAACGGCATGGGAGACCGTTTTACATGCGATCAGAATGTAATTCACATTCCACCATGTATCTATTAAAACTTGGAGATGCTTCGTCCTTTATCAATATCATACGATATTCACATTCCACCATGTATCTATTAAAACGATTCACACATAGTAAAGCCCCCTTTCTCTTAACTATTCACATTCCACCATGTATCTATTAAAACTTGCAATCACGCGCTCGCCTGCTTCCGGAATCCAGCATTCACATTCCACCATGTATCTATTAAAACGGTTAGCGAAGATCTTAAACAGCATCAGATAATAGTATTCACATTCCACCATGTATCTATTAAAACCATCACCGCCGCCGCTGTTAATGCGCACGATAATTCCATTCACATTCCACCATGTATCTATTAAAACGCCAAGCTGTCCAAGTATTCACCGTCTGCATAACGATTCACATTCCACCATGTATCTATTAAAACTAAATTTATCGCATTTCCATTCTTATCATATTCAATATTCACATTCCACCATGTATCTATTAAAACTACTTATATAACTAGATTTCGCGCCATGTTGAATATTCACATTCCACCATGTATCTATTAAAACCCAAAAAAGCACCTTGTAAATATCATCTAATGTTTTATTCACATTCCACCATGTATCTATTAAAACTTTTAAGGATGTTTTTAGATCAATTACTGTAGATAAATTCACATTCCACCATGTATCTATTAAAACGCTGGCGTCGTTTGTAATGAATCTGCTTGTTTTTTTATTCACATTCCACCATGTATCTATTAAAACTGATCCTGACAGTAAGGACACTTGGAAAAATCAAAAATTCACATTCCACCATGTATCTATTAAAACAGGCACAGAATGAATAAATGTTTAGCAAGTCAAGAATTCACATTCCACCATGTATCTATTAAAACCGGAAGAGGAAAAGGTTGGAGCGGATGCATTCTACATTCACATTCCACCATGTATCTATTAAAACGAAATAGAATTTTGTCACCTTGCAGCAGAACCTACATTCACATTCCACCATGTATCTATTAAAACCTTTTTCAGCTTGTTAAGTGTTGCTCTGTCTGCCTATTCACATTCCACCATGTATCTATTAAAACAAAAGCCGCTGTTGGCGACTATAAAAGAGCAAACAAATTCACATTCCACCATGTATCTATTAAAACCCGTATCACCTCGCATTGCAAGCTGTATAACTCTTATTCACATTCCACCATGTATCTATTAAAACTTGAAACGGCATATAAACAAAATTGGTTAGAAAAAATTCACATTCCACCATGTATCTATTAAAACTCACTCACCTATACGGTAGCTGTGCCGTCACTTGAAAATTCACATTCCACCATGTATCTATTAAAACAGGCGACCTGTACGAAAATGAAAAAAGAACGGCGTTATTCACATTCCACCATGTATCTATTAAAAGCCCGCCAGAACGGATTTGGGCAGATTACACTGATCATTCACATTCCACCATGTATCTATTAAAACTTGTTCCGCTTGCAGCTGAAGCGATTGTAAAAGCGTATTCACATTCCACCATGTATCTATTAAAACTGTAACTGTTTGCTCCGGTCTGTACCTTGTAAATAATTCACATTCCACCATGTATCTATTAAAACTTGGAATTGTTTCTTGTTGTGGCTGTCTGCGGCAATTCACATTCCACCATGTATCTATTAAAACTATTTTCCACCGTCATTATAAAATAAGCGTTGTTATTCACATTCCACCATGTATCTATTAAAACAGGACAATGAGCAGATGACGATTGCAAAATATACGAATTCACATTCCACCATGTATCTATTAAAACAATATCTGTAACTACTTTACCTATTTTTTCAACCAGATTCACATTCCACCATGTATCTATTAAAACCACAAAGTGCCTTGTATCTTAAAAGGCAGCTATTGTCATTCACATTCCACCATGTATCTATTAAAACGTATGATTCCTATAATATGTCTATCACAGATTCCGGTATTCACATTCCACCATGTATCTATTAAAACTAATTGCTGTGTTGAAAGCTATCCCTGTGCCACTGATTCACATTCCACCATGTATCTATTAAAACACTTGTGGTCATAGCTGTGATTATTCTTGTTGTTGTATTCACATTCCACCATGTATCTATTAAAACTGTGAATGCAGAAAAAACAATCGGCGTCATTTACAAATTCACATTCCACCATGTATCTATTAAAACAAAATGAAAGTTTTGCGACTAAAGTTGCAGAAAAAATTCACATTCCACCATGTATCTATTAAAACGCAGGAGCTGTTCCCTGCTGAGATCAATGACACACATTCACATTCCACCATGTATCTATTAAAACTAATTACAGTATCAACAAACCATTCAAGTTCTTCATTCACATTCCACCATGTATCTATTAAAACGGTTAAGAAAATCAAGGCATTGAACACGCCGTAGGATTCACATTCCACCATGTATCTATTAAAAGCTTCTTGGGTCAGAGGGCGAATCTGTGAAGCAGAATTCACATTCCACCATGTATCTATTAAAACCTGTATCTGTTATCTGTTATTGCATTAACCGGCATATTCACATTCCACCATGTATCTATTAAAACATATGTCCTTGCTCTTTTCTTTTTAGCGGTGATCCTATTCACATTCCACCATGTATCTATTAAAACCGCGAAGATATTACTATCTTTGTCATGGATGAGATATTCACATTCCACCATGTATCTATTAAAACTAATTTGCATATTATATGTGCTTCTAGGGCAAGTATTCACATTCCACCATGTATCTATTAAAACGTTTAACCCAAGCGGTTTTCTCCACATACTCCTTGATTCACATTCCACCATGTATCTATTAAAACTTTGTATATCTTTTAACCATGTCCCTGTTGAATATGATTCACATTCCACCATGTATCTATTAAAACAATAAAAGCATTTATAAAAATTGGCGTTATTACACATTCACATTCCACCATGTATCTATTAAAACGCAGGAGGTCTTTGACTATTATACAAAGGTTTTAGGATTCACATTCCACCATGTATCTATTAAAAGAAATAGACATAACTGTAGAGGAGGTAAGATAAGATGAATTCACATTCCACCATGTATCTATTAAAACTAAAAACACGATATACAACAGATAGATCCTGAAACATTCACATTCCACCATGTATCTATTAAAACGTTATCACAAAGCTTCCGGGATACCTGCTCAAAGTACATTCACATTCCACCATGTATCTATTAAAACGGGGTTGATAAAAATGGCTTATGCAATCGAAGTAAAATTCACATTCCACCATGTATCTATTAAAACTACACATCAAACGAAAACGCTATTGGTTGG
>OIGD01002523.1_pt1 | contig 14024 bp, 16 predicted proteins | sample 1582211 | NCBI WGS metagenome assembly OIGD01 (sample SAMN04414078, study PRJEB24778) | human gut metagenome | material: faecal | host: Homo sapiens
GAACGTTACGTGCCCTACATTCTCGACCGGTTCCATTGTTTTTTCTCCGGCCGGGAGCTGTCGAACTGCATCGACGCCGCCCGCTATGGGCTGGAGGCGGTGTGCCTGGGCAAAAAGTGGTTGTATTAGGAGGACAATATGACGCGCAAGCGGGACTACAAAAAGGAATATGCGGACTACCACAGCAAGCCTCAACAGCGGCGAAATCGGGCGGCCAGGAACAAGGCCGGGCAGGCGCTGGGCCTCAAAGTAGGCGATCCCAGAGAGGTAGACCACAAGGTGCCGCTCTCCAAAGGCGGCAGCAATGAGCGGCGCAACCTGCGGGCGGTGTCCAGGACGACCAACCGCCGAAAAGGGGACAAAACCAAATGATGGGTGGTGATGCAAGGTGTTGAGCACAAGCGAAATCCGGCGGCTTATCGATGAGGATGCAACCTCCGAGCGCAAGCTACTGGCAACCGTTGGCCAGCGGTACTATGAGGGCGACCATGACATCTTGCAGTATCGGCTGTTTTACTTCAATGCTGACGGCCTATTGGTCGAGGATAAGACCCGATCCAACGTTAAAATTTGCCACCCCTTTTTCACAGAGTTGGTAGACCAACTATCCAGCTACATGCTGTCTTTTGACCAAGCCCCCATTCGAGCCAAACCCACGGCCCCTGGGCTGCAAGAACGGCTGGACGAGTACTTCGACGATGATTTTTGGGTTGAAGTCCAGGAACTCATAGCCGGCGCCAATGCCAAAGGGTTCGAATACATCTACGGCTATAAGGCTACGGGCGACCGCCTTGCCTTCCAGTGTGCTGACAGCTTGGGCGTAGTCGAAGTGCGGGCGAAAGATACCGACGACAACTGTGAGTACATCATCTATTGGTATATTGACCGGATCGAGAAGGGAAGCAAGGTCATCAAACGCATCCAGGTACACAGCGCCGAAGAAATCTGGTTTTTTACACAGACCGATAACGGCGACCTTGTGCCAGACGAAAATGAGGAAATCAACCCGCGGCCCAATGTGGTCTGGCAAGATACCAAGACTGGCGGCCTATACGGCGGCGGGTTGGGGTACCTACCATTCTGGCGGCTGGACAACAACCGAAAGCAGTTCAGCGGCCTTAAGCCCATCAAGGCCCTGATTGACGATTATGACCTCATGGAGTGCGGCCTTTCCAACAACCTGCAGGATTTCGACACTCCCATCCATGTCGTGTCGGGCTTCCAGGGCGATAACCTTGAAGAGCTGCAGGTCAACCTCAAGACCAAAAAAATCCTTGGTGTTGACGAGAACGGCGGCTTGGAGGTCAAGACCGTAGACATTCCCTACCAGGCCCGCAAGGTCAAGGCCGACGAGGACGAGAAGAACATCTACCGCTTTGGCATGGGTTTTAACTCCTCACAGGTGGGGGATGGAAACGTCACCAATGTGGTCATCCGCTCCCGATACACGCTACTCGAGCTAAAGGCCAAAAAACTGGAGGGACGGCTCAAGCAACTGTTGCGAAGCATCCTGCGCGTGGTGCTGGACGAAATCAATACCAAGCACAAAACCAGCTACCAAAGCAGTGACGTGGAGATCCAGTTTGACCACATCATACCGACCAATGAGGCGGAAACGGCCCAAAATGCCTATGTTGAGGCGCAGACCCAACAGCTACGTCTCAATAGCATCCTGCAGGCAGCGGCAGTCATTGGCGACGAGGAAACCTTGCGGGGCATATGCGGTGTACTAGACTTGGACTTCGATGAACTCCAGCATCAACTGGAAGGCCAGAACGCCGTTTCGGATTTTCTCCAGGCGCAGAGCGCCTTGCAGGCGACAGAACCCAGTAAAGGCGGCAGGGTTGGGCTGATTGAGGGTGGTGACGATCAATAAGCGGCAAAAGCAAGTACAGGAACAACGTTTGCGCAATGAGGAGGACGTCCTGCGGACGCTTGCCAGCACCTATGGCCAGGCCTTAAACGACATCAACACGGCCATAGCGGCGGACTATCAAGCCATACAAGAGCTGACAGATCGCATAGAAAGCCTCGACCCCAGCGACCCGCAGGTGCCAATCCTGGAATCCCGGAGACGCTCAAAAGCCTACCAAAAGGCCTACCAGGAGAACCTGCGCGGCCAGGTGTCCGGCATTCTCGACGACATGCAGCAACGGCAGTTTTCCACTGTCGCCGGGTATTTGCAAGCCTGCTATACAGATGGCTTTGTTGGCAGCATGTATGACATGCAGGGGCAGGGCGTCCCCCTGGTGATACCCATTGACCCAAGGGCCGTGGTGCAGGCGGTTCAGCTGGACAGCAAGATCAGCGAAGGCTTGTACACCAGGTTGGGCAAGGACGTGGGGCAGCTCAAGAAAAAGATCGCCGCCGAGGTGTCAAGGTGCATGGCCAATGGCATGACTTACAGCCAATGCGCCAAACAGCTTGAGGCCACCAGCAATATTGGCTACAACAGGGCGGCTCGCATTGCCCGCACGGAGGGCCATCGAATAGGGAACGCGTCGGCCATGGATGCAGCTGTGGCTGCCAGGGGCCGTGGGGCCGATGTGGTCAAACAGTGGGATGCTACCCTGGATGGCGGAACCCGGGAGAGCCACGCCGCTGTGGATGGGGAGGTGCGGGAACTAGACCAACCGTTTTCCAACGGCTTGATGTACCCCGGCGACCCGGCCGGCGGGGCAGGCGAAGTCATTAATTGCCGGTGTGAAATGCTCCAGCGCGCTCGATGGGCCGTCACTGACGAAAAAACGTACCAAAAGTGGAACAATGAAACCGGCGGGCTGATTGAGTGCTCGGGTTATGCTGACTTTAAAAGTAAGTATCTAAAAGCTGCAGAAAAACTGAAAAAGCCGCCTAAAAAGCAAAAAAAGCCAACTGAACGTGCTATACTAAATATAAGTGATTGCACCGACTTCACTGGAATTACACGGTATCTAAAAGATGTCTATGGCGTGCATATCCAATCGACGGTCAAGCGGCTGGATTTTACAACGGTCAAGCAAAGTTTAACCGGCGTGGAGCGTGTTTTGCACGAATTTCCGCGGGCCCAGGCCTTTTTCACAGAAGTAGGAACCAATAAAAATGGCGTGATGTGCGCCATGTTCAATGGCCGAATCAATTTCAACCCTCGGTACTTTGAAAAGGGTGCTCCCGGAGTGGTAAGGTCGATGACCCAGGGTGGTACAACCGGCTTCCACCCCAAGAATACTGGGGTACTCGAAACGGGCAGCCATGAAATGGGCCACCTGCTTGAGCGGGCTTTGATAGAGCAAAGCGGTTCCGAAGACACATACTCAAAACTAGATCAGTGGAGAAAGTGCACCCAGGCAAAATCGGTGGTATCGGACGCCTGCAAGAGGGCCAAAAAGACAGAGGAGGGCCGGGGCCTTATCAACAGCCAGCTAAAGGCACAGGTATCCGGATACGCGACTGCCGACGCCAGCGAGTGTTTGGCAGAGTGTGTTGCAGACTATATTGCAAACGGGGAAAAAGCCTCGATACTCTCCCGGGAGGTCTGGAAAATTCTCAAAGAAAGGTTGGGGTGACATGGAGCATTTGGAGGATGTTAAAGCCTTCTTCGATTACCTTGTCATGGATGACGATGGTTGGCGCGGTGTCCGGGACGACGCGCCTGAGGAGGCCAAACGCGCCTATGAGGCCTACATGGCCCGGAAAAGGCAACTCGCTGAGCGGGGGGCCAAAGTATAAATAAACCGTTGACCAAAGCATTTTGCGGCCTGCAAGGTGCTTTTTTCATACCCTTCTTCAAAAGTCAGAAGTAAAAGAGAGCATTTCAAAGCAAGAGGCAGCTTGTAAAAACCCTATTTGAACGTGAAAGGATGGAAAACACATGACCATGCAAGAACTCTTGACGTCCCAGGGGCTGACGGAAGAACAGGCCCAGGCCATTACGGAGGCCATGAAGCAGAACAAGATGCACCTGGCCAGCGAGGAAAACCTGGATATCCGGTATGGTAAGCTCAAGGCCGATCATGAGGCCTTGATTGCCCAACATGACGAGGCTACGCAGTTGATTGGCCAACTCAAAAGGGGTACCAAAGACCAGGAAGACCTGCAGGGTAAGATTGCCGCCTATGAGACGCAGGTCAAGGCCTTGGAACAGAAGTTGGCGCAAACCCAACTGGACGCTGCCATCAAGGTGGCGCTGTTGGGTGCTAAGGCCCTGGATCCAGACTACCTAGCCTTCAAACTTCGGGAAAACGGCGAGTTGGAGTTGGATGAACATGGCCAAATCAAAGGCATGGATGACCGACTTGCGGAGCTTCGGACGCAGTACCCGGCGCAGTTTGAGGCTGCAAGCACTCAGCGGGAAATCCAGGCGCACCGGTTACCAGACCATGAGACGGCCGGGGGCGGGATGACCAAGGCTGAATTCTTGCGCAAACCCTATGCCGAACGGGCGGCCTTTGCGGCGCAGAATCCCGAGGCATACAACGACATGATGAAAGGTTGATTGAAATGGCAGTTACCAATTTGTCTGATCTTATCAATCCCCAAGTGATGGGCGACATGATTGAAGCCAAACTTCCCCACATGCTCAAGGTCACGCCCTTTGCCAAGGTGGACACCACCCTGGTCGGCGTACCGGGAGACACCAAAACGGTGCCCAGTTGGAACTTCGTCGGGGCGGCCGAGGATGTTGCGGAGGGCGAAGAAATCGCCACCAACAAACTGACGGCCGCCAGCACCACTTTTACCATCAAGAAGGCCATGAAGTCCGTGGGCATTACCCAGGAGGCCATCAATAGTGGCCTGGGCGACCCGGTGGGGCAGGCCGAAACCCAACTGGCCAAATCCATCGCCCTCAAGGTCGAGTTTGATGTTCTGGCCGCGGCATTGGGCGGCGCCCAGACCTATGATGGCACGGGTTCCATCATCAAGTATGCCGGTATTGTGGACGCGATTGGCGTACTCCAGGAGGAAGAAATCACCGACAAGGTGCTCTTCATCAATCCCGCCCAGGTCACGGCGCTGCGCAAAGACCCAGACTTTACATCGGCCGACAAGTACCAGAGCGGCGTCATGGTATCTGGGGAAATCGGCATGATCGCTGGCGCCCGTATTGTACCTACCAATCAAGTGGCCAAAGTGCAATACGCCAAAGACAACACCAATGGCACCATTACGATCGTGGCCACCACCACGGCCGAAACGGCGACCAGCAAACACCTGGCCACCATCCAACCCCATTGCGTTGAACCTTTGGCGGAGGGGGACAAGGTCAAGGCCGTGGCCGCCCCCTATTACCGTTGCGTGCTCATTAAGCTGGAACCGTCCGACGCGACCACGGAGTATACGGAGGATGAATTGCCGGCCATCACCATCTACCTCAAAAAGGACACGACGGTGGATCACGAGTGGTTCCCCAAGCGGCAGACCCATGACATCACGGCCTCTAAATACTACGGCACGGCGCTCACCAATGAATCCAAGGTCGTCGTGGCTTCGTTCAAGGCCTAGAAAGGGCGTGCCTAGATGATTTTGACCGTGGCCGACCTAAAAGGCCGGGTTGATTGCGGTACGACGGCCGACGACCTCATCACCGCCCAGCTGGAGGCCATCGAGGCAGTCATCCGGGCCTATACCCACAACAATTTCCAGGCCCGGGGGGTTCGGCTTTGCGGGCCCTCCCAGGGCCGCAGGGTGTACGGCCTCCCGCTGTTTTTCACGGCGGGGGATACCGTGCAAATCACCAGCGATGGCGGGGTCAATGATGGGCTATACCAGGTTGTAGAGGTAGCCGCAGACGGCCTGGAGCTGGATCGCGACCTCCAGAGGATCGGGAAAAACCTAGTCACTCAAGTACGCTACCCCGCCGATGTGGCGCAGTGCGCCGTCGACCTGTACCGCTGGAAGCAGGACAGGGGCGACAAGGTAGGCGTCAAATCGGAGACCATCAGCCGCCACAGCGTGACCTATGAGGACAGCGCGACGTTATACATGGGCTATCCTGTGGGCATCCTGAACGGCCTCAAGCTGCACACAAAGGCCAGGTGCTGACCATGATTGGCGGCAATGTAGAGGCCGTGCTGCAACGCAAAAGCGCGACGACGGCCAATGAGATTGGCGAGCAGGCGGAGGCCTGGGCGGACGAATGGCGGCTTCGCGGTTGGCTGGACTTGTCCAACGGCGACTCCAAATACACCTATGGGGCCAAATTGCAGGAGTCCACCCATGTCTTTGTGTGCGACTACGTCCCCATCGGCCGGGAGGCCGGGGAGGCGCGCCTGATGATCGACGGCGCGCCCTATGAGGTGCTACTGATTGACAACCCCATGGAGTTGGGGGAGCAACTGGAAATCTATCTCAAGTTTGTGGGGTGAAGGATATGAGCCAGGTTACCTTCCAGGATTTTACGTTGGAAATCAAAGGGCTGCTAGAAGACCTAGCCCCTGCGGTGCTGGAAGAAGTCGGTGGGGAGCTGGCCTCCGCGGTCAAGCGCAATACGGCTGTAAAAACGGGGAAGACCAAAGACAGCTGGCGGCACGAAGTGACGCAACGCGGCCAGGATTACCAAGTTGCGGTGGGGTCGCCCCTGGAAAACGCCATCTGGGAGGAGTTTGGCACCGGCGACTATGCGCTCCATGGGGGCGGCCGAAAGGGTGGATGGGCCTATGTGGACGAGGATGGGAAATGGGTATTCACCCACGGTAAACGCCCCAAGAGGCCGCTCTGGAACGCCATCAATGATAACCAGGCCAGGCTGATTCAACACATCCAGGATGCATTCCGGAGGGAGTTGTCATGAACCTGTTGGGCGTCCTGGCCCAAGAACTGGCCGGCCTAGGCATCCCGTATGCCTTTATGCGGTGGACAGCCCGTCTCCAATACCCTTACTTTGTGGGGGAGTACACGGAGACCCCCAGCGCGGCCGAAGATGGGGGCAAGGAGAGCACCATCCTTCTGACCGGCACAACCCGGGGGCCGTGGCTGGAACTGGAGCAGGCCCGGGCAAAGATCGAACGCCACTTCCCGGCGGTCTACGGCCTGCGGAGGCCTACCGATGACGGGGTGGCAGTGTTTTACTATGCCAACAGCCTCCCTGTGCCCACCGGCGAGGCTGACCTGAAACGGATACAAATCAATCTACAGATCAAAGAATGGAGGACAATGCAATGAGCGTTATGGGCAAACACGGCATTTCCAGCGCCACGCCCAGCGACATCCTGCTGGGGGCCGGCACCTATCACGTAGGCCTGGCGTGGGATACGGCTACCAGTGCATGGAAAGGAACCTGCATTGGGGCGACGTCTGGCGGCGGCAAGATCACCATTGCCGGCGAATACACGGACATTGAACTGGACGGAGCCCTGGTCAAGGTCAAGGGCCTGACCGTCAAACAAGGGGGGACGGCCTCCGCAGAGGTCAACTTTGTGGAGATGACCAGCGACATCATCCGCATGGCCACGCAGTTCAAAGAGGCCGCTTCCAGTGATGCGACCGGGTACGCCATGCTGCAAGACAAGGCCCACATCGAAGAGGGGGACTACATCGACAACTTTGGCTTTGTTGGCATGACGGCGGACGGAACCAAGCAGATCATCGTGATTTTTGAGCATGCCCTGTGCACCAGCGGCTTTGAACTGGAGGCAAAGAATAAGGAGAACGCCGTGGTCAAGCTGACCCTGGACGCTTATTCGCCCATCGACGGCGACCTGGACGCCTTGCCGGTCAAAATCTACTACCCCAGCCCCGGAGGGGCCGCAAGTTAGGATCCAGAAATCCAAACCAGTTGAATAGAGACAATTCGGGCGGCCCTGTGGCCGCCCCTTTTACTTGAAAGGAGCCTTGCCATGCAAGCCAAAGCCACCGAAACGGTACCGGAAAAGAAATATACGTTCCGAACGCTCAACAGCACGGACATGTTTTTGATGTTCAAAATCATCGGTAAGATCGGGATTAACGAATTTGCAGCCTGCTTGGAACGGGACGGACTGGCCAACCTCATGGAAAAAGCCCCCGCAGAGGAGGTCGGGGACGGCAAGGATGGGCAAGAGGCCGTGACCACCGCCGTAGGCATTTCGGTCATGTTGGAGCTGGCCAGCGTGTTGGTCAACAACTTGCCCAAGTGCGAAGCTGAAATCTACCAGATGCTTGCCAATACCAGCGACTTGACCCTCAAGCAAGTTAAAGAGCTTGACTTTGTGACCTTCGCCCAGATGGTCATTGACTTTATCCAAAAGGACGAATTCAAGGATTTTATTTCGGTTGTTTCGAGATTGTTCAAATAGGTGAATTGAAGTTCATGGGTCTGCTGTTTGAAAGATATGCAGGCCCCTTTCCCCTGTTGGACGGGTACATCCAGACGGGGCGGCTATGCGGTTTTATTGCGGCCTTTGCGGAGCAGGCCAAGGAGCGCAACCGCTGGGAGTACTACCTGCACAAGATTTGGGATCAGTCCTATGCCGACTTCTGCGATGGGCTGGAGCAAACAAAAGGCCTACAAACCCTGTCCAACACAACGCTCGAAACAACCATTCAGCAGTCCGCGGACATCCTGGGGCATTTCCGCCCCGAAACGGAAGGGGTGGATAGCCGATGACCCTATTTGAGCTGATGGGCGTGATCGCCATCCGGAACAGCGACGCCAACAAGGCCCTGGACGAAACCAGCCAACGCGGCGAAAAGACCCAAAGCAAGCTGGGTAAGGTATTCTCGGCGGTGGGGCGCGGGGCCGCTGTGGCCGGCAAGGTCATCGCAACCGGGCTAGCTGTAGGCGGCGCGGCCATGGCGGGCCTAACGGTTAAGGCCCTGAACCTAAGCGGTGAACTGGAACAGAACATGGGCGGCTCTGAGCAGGTCTTTGGCGAGTATGCAACCCGCATGCAACAGACAGCCAAAACCGCCTTCTCCGAAATGGGCCTGTCCACCTCTGACTTTTTGGCTACGGCCAACAAGATGGGGGCGCTGTTCCAGGGCTCTGGCTTTACGATCAAAGAATCCTCCGAGATGGCGTCCCAGGCCATGCAGCGGGCGGCCGATGTGGCCAGCATCATGGGCATCGACACCTCTGCCGCCATGGAGGCCGTGGCCGGGGCGGCCAAGGGCAACTTTACCATGATGGACAACCTGGGCGTGGCCATGAACGACACCACGCTGCAGGCCTATGCCCTGGAAAAGGGTATCAAGAAGTCCACCACGGAAATGACCAACCAGGAGAAAATCGGCCTTGCCATGGACATGTTCCTGGAAAAGACCGCCTATGCAACGGGCAACTACGCCCGGGAAAATGCGACGCTGGCAGGCTCCCTGGCCACAGCCAAAGCCGCCTTGACCAACTTCTTAGACGGGTCTGGCGATGTCGATCAACTGGTATCCGCCTTCTCGAACGCGGCCAATGTCATTGTCGATAACCTAAAAACCATAGCACCAAGATTGGTTGGTGGCATCACTGACATCATCAGTCAAATCATCCCCCTGCTCCCCCCATTGCTCCAGGCACTGCTTCCCACGCTCATTGCTGGAGCCGTTACCCTCATCAACGGCCTGGTCGCGGCGCTACCGGCTGTTATGGCGGCGCTCATGGGCGCGCTCCCCGCCCTGATTCAAGGTCTACAGCAGGTCATCCAAGCCGTCATCTTAGCGCTGCCGCAAATCATGGGGGCGCTGGTGGCCGCGCTGCCCACGGTATTGCCCATGCTGATTGATGGCCTTATTTCCATCATTCTGGCCCTGTGCGCCATGCTACCCCAGCTGATCCAACCCATCCTCGACGTTTTGCCTGACCTCATCCTCAGCGTGGTTGCCGCCTTGCTGGCCAACCTGCCGGCGCTGATTGCCGGCACGCTGCAGCTTGTCACGGCGCTGGCCAACGCCCTGCCGCAAATCATGGGCGCCCTGATTGCCGTGCTGCCTGTGGTCATTGACCAGGTGGTTACCGCCCTGACGGCCAACCTTCCTGCCCTTATCCAAGGGGTCATTCAACTGGTCATGGGCATCGTCAATGCCCTGCCGCAGATCATCATGGCGCTGGTCGCGGCCTTGCCTACGATCATAACCAGCGTGGTGGACGGGCTCATTGCGGCCTTGCCTGTGCTCATTCAGGGCTGCATCACCCTGGTTGTAGAATTGGTGAAAAACCTGCCTCAAATCATCATGGGCCTCATCCAGGCCATCCCGCAGATCATTTCGGCCATCGTCGAAGGCCTGTGGGGCGCGGCGCAAAGCCTGTGGGACGCCTTTTCCGGCCTTTTCACCGCTGCCTGGGACGGGGTCAAAAACATCTTCTCCGGGGTTGGGGACTTCTTTTCCGGCGTGTGGAACGGCATCAAAGGGGCCTTCTCCAACGTGGGCAACTGGTTCAAGAACAAGTTCACCGAGGCCCGGGACAATTCGCAGAAGGCCTGGGAAAACACCAAGGCCTGGGCCAGCAACACCTGGGGCAAGGTCAAAGAGGGTTTTGCCAATGTGGGCGGATGGTTCCAGGACAAGTTCACCGAGGCCCGGGACAACGCCCAAAACGCCTGGGCCAACACGAAGGCCTGGGCCAGCAACACCTGGGGCAAGGTCAAAGAGGGCTTCTCCAACGTAGGCAGCTGGTTCAAAAGCAAGTTCACCGAGGCCAAGGACAACGCCCACAACGCCTGGAGCAACGCCAAGACCCTGTTTTCCAAGACCAAGGACGGCATTGTGGGGGCGTTTTCCAACGTCAAAGAAAAGCTGTCCGGGCCTTTTGAGAACGCGAAGAAGGCCATCGGCAACGTGGCCGACGGCATCAAGGGCTTCTTCTCCAACATGAAGCTCAGCCTGCCCAAAATCAAACTGCCGCACTTCAAGATCACCGGCAAATTGTCCTTGTCCCCGCCCAGCATCCCGAAACTGAGCATTGACTGGTACAAAGAGGGCGGTATCATGACCGAACCCACCCTCTTCCAGTACAACCCCTACACCGGCCGCGCCAAGGTGGGCGGGGAGGCTGGCGACGAGGCTGTCGCCCCCATCAGCACCTTGCAGCAATACGTCAAGGCGGCGGTACAGGACGAGAACAGCGCCATTGTGGCCAAACTGGAGCGGGTGGTGGAGCTGCTCCAACAGTTCTTCCCGGACGCCCTGGCCGCCATGGATCAAGTCATGGTGCTGGATACCGGCGTCCTGGTGGCGCAGACGGCGCCCGCCATGAACGAACAGCTGGGCCAGATCACGATGCAGAAAGGCAGGGGACGCGGATGAATGGCGTTTGGTTTGACGAAATCCATAGTTATGCCGATCTTAACCTGATATTGAGCAAAGTCACCATACCGCCTGCCAGCCCTAAGACGACCTTTGTAGACATCCCTGGCGGAGATGGATCCGTTGACCTGACTGAGGCCTTGGGGGAAGTGCGTTACAGCGACCGCGAGGCCACAATGACTTTCACGTCCTTCCCCGAGGACGACTTTGAGGCCAAGAAACAGCAGGTCGCCGGCCTGCTGGGCGGCAATCGGATGCACATCCGGCTGGACAAAGACCCGGACTACTATTGGGATGGCCGGTGCAGCATCAAAGAGTATGCGACCAATAAAAGTATCCGCCAGATCACCATAAGGGCCGTCCTGTCGCCCTACAAGGTCAAGGTTGCCCCCACGACGGTGGTCGTGCCCGCTGGGCAGGACGTTCCTGCCACGCTCCCTAACGGGCGCAGGACGGTGGTTCCCACGATCGCCTGTGCGGCTGAGGCCGAGATTGCCTTTGGCGGCAACACCTATACCTTGAGTAGTGGTACACACCAGGTGCTTGACCTTGCACTGACGGCGGGGAATAACTTGGTGGCCGTCACGTCGGCAGAACCCGTGACCTTCACCTATCAAGAAGGGGAGCTGTGATGTACCAAATCCGTTGTGATGACTATATCCTATACGACCCGCGGGACGAGGCCTTGCGAATACTAGACCCCAAATGCAAGCTCAAGGTCAACACCGTGGGCGAAGCCTCCTTTACCATCCTGCCCAACCATCCCTATTACCTTAATCTGACAAAACTGCGATCGGTCTTTGAAATTCTACAGGATGGGGCCGTCATCTTCCGGGGGCGCATGGTGGATGGCCGCCAGGACTTTCTGAACCGTCTTGCCGTTAACCTGGAAGGGGCGCTGGGATATGCCAACGATTCCCTCATCCCGCCCTTCCACTTCCCGGAGGACTTTCCCGAGGCGGCCAGCGTGCCCAATGTGGTGGCCTACCTCCTGCAGTGGGTGCTGGAGCAACACAACGGCCAGGTGCAACCCTGGCAGCAGTTGAAACTGGGCCGGGTCACGGTGACCGACCCCAACAACTACATCACCCGATCCAGCGAAAAATATGCCAGCGCCTGGGACACCCTCAAGGCCAAACTGTTTGGTTCCAGCCTGGGCGGGTACTTGGCCGTCCGGTATGAGCCGGATGGCAACTATGTGGACTACCTGGATGGCTTTGAATTGACCAATACCCAGCGCGTAACCTTTGGTAAAAACCTGCTTGACTTGACCCAACAGGCTGATGTCACCCAGACCTATTCGGCCATCCTGCCCCTGGGCGCTGAGGTCGAAGATGGGGCTGGCGAAAAGCGCACCTTGACCCTCCTGGGCCTACCGGATGGTGATGTGTCCGACGACCTGGTCAAGGCGGGCCTGTATCTCTATTCCAAGGCGGCCGTGGCCCAGTATGGATGGATATGCGTGCCCACCCAGGACGCCACCTGGACGGATGTAACCGAGGTTCAAAACCTCAAGGCCAAGGCCATGGCCTATCTGGCAGGTACGGCGGTCAAGCAGTCGGAAACCATTACCCTCAAAGCCGTAGACCTCCGCTTTACCGACGAACAGATCCAGTCCTTCCGGCTGTGTCGGAACGTCCTTGTGGATTCCCAGGCGCATGGCGTGGCTACAACCAGTTACCCGTTGACGGAATTGACCATCGACCTGCTCCATCCACAGAACACCCTCATTACCCTGGGGGATACCCGGCGCACGCTGGCCGACGTGAATCAGAGCCATTGGGCCGATACCCAGGGCCGGTTGGACAACGCCGAGCAGGACATCCACGAGACGAAAGGCCAGGTCACGGAGGTCAAAAACCAAATGGTGCTCCAGCAGACCCAGATCCTCAATGATTGCCAAAGCATTATCTTGTCGGCGTTGCGGAACTATGTCGAAACAGCCAATTATGAGGAGTTCCGGCAGACGGTGCAAAGCCAGTTGGAAATCATGGCCGACCAGATCGCCATGACCTTTTCCACCACCACGGAGCACATTGACAACGTCAATGGCGACCTGCAGGCCAAATTCATCGAGCTATACAAGTATATTACCTTCTCCGGCGACGGCATCACCATTGGCGGCAGCGAGAGCGGCATCACCCTCTCTTTGGACAACGACGGCATCAGTTTTAGCAAAAATGGCATTGCCTTTGGCCGATGGGACGGCAACGATTTTCGTACAGGCAACCTCGTCGTGGAAGTCAATGAGCGCGCCCAGTTCGGCAACTTTGCCTTTATCCCCCGGTCGGACGGGTCACTTTCGTTCCTGAAGGTAGGTGGTTAAATGGCAACCAGCGGGGCCATGGGCACGGACAACCAATATATCAAGTACGCCATCACCATCGCGCAGAACAGCCAAAATATCGCCAGCAACACCTCCAACGTCACGGTCAGCGTGCGGTTTTACCGCACCAACACGGGCTATGAGACCTATGGCAATGGCACGGTGTACTGCAAGATTGACGGCACGACCTACAGCGCGGGCGTCGGGCCCAACCAAAAGATCACCAACGCGGGCATTGTGCTGTTTTCCCAGACGGTCACGATTGGCCACAACGCCGACGGCAGCAAGGTGCTGGCGTGTTCGGCGTGGATCAGCCACAACCGGGTCAGTTCCAACGAGCAGAGCTATTCCCAGGCCTTGACCACCATCCCACGGGCGACCACGCCGGTCTTGCCCAACCCGGAGGTCACGATGGGCGGCAACCTGGCCATCCAATTGCCCCGGGCGTCCAGCAGCTTTACCCATACCCTACAGCACGACTTTGCCGCAGGCGATTGGACGACCTTTG
>OIGD01002527.1_pt1 | contig 14009 bp, 10 predicted proteins | sample 1582211 | NCBI WGS metagenome assembly OIGD01 (sample SAMN04414078, study PRJEB24778) | human gut metagenome | material: faecal | host: Homo sapiens
GATAAACATAAATTGTGTTGAACCTGATAAGTTTTATTGTGAAAATTTAAATAAAGAAGGTTTTATCTCGTATCAAAATATTGAGGAAATAAACAAAAACGAAAAATATGATTTGATATACAGTTTTAATGTTTTGGAGCATATTGAACATGATTATGAAACATTGGTTGATATAAAACAAAAGCTTGCTAAGGATGGCAGATTGCTTTTATATGTTCCTGCATTTAACATTTTATATTCAAAGTTTGATAAAAAGCTTGAACATAAACGCAGGTATTCAAAAAAAGATTTATGTAAAAAGATAGAAAATGCTGGGTATAAAATAAATAAAGTTAAATACGCTGATTCAATAGGTTTTTTATGTGCTATAATATATAAAATATTTATTAATTCAGATAAATTAAACAAAAAAACTATAGAAATATATGATAGATACTTGTTTCCTGTTTCGCGATTTTTAGATAAAATAGGTTTAGAATATTTATTTGGAAAAAATATAATTTTAATAGCGCAAATAGATGAAGCTTAAAGAGGTATAAAATGGCAAAAAACACATTAAAGATATTACTTGATGGTAATAAAAATTTTGTTGAGGGTACTCCTATGGCAATGAATAAATGTTTAACAACATTGCAAAAATATGCGCATAGACAAGCTCCTCATGCTATTGTATTAAGTTGTTCTGATTCCAGAGTTGTGCCTGAAATAATATTTGATGTGGGTATTGGCGAACTTTTTGTTATCCGTTCAGCAGGCATTGCCTTGGGACCAAATATTATTGAAAGTATTGAATATGGTGTTGAACATTTAAGCATCCCCCTTCTTGTATTACTAGGTCACGATGATTGTGGTGTAATGAAGTATGCAGTTGATAATTATCCTAATCCTAAAGAGTATCCACATTTAATGAGTACGGTGATACCTGTGTTAAAAGAAGATGATTGTCATAATAATCTTGCTAAAGCTCATACAAATTATGTAGCTAGTGTTTTATTGGAAAAGTCGAAAATATTGAAAGATGCTAGTGATAGTAATAAACTTTTAATAGCTAAGTGTCATTTCAGCTTTGAAACAGGAAAAGTCGAGCTTTTAAATAATACTGGTATTTTAAAATGAAAAAGGGATACAAAATGTATCCCTTAAAAAAGAAAGTTAAAATGAAAATCAAAAATTATTTAAGACCCAAAACTTTTCGATACCAGCTAAAGCTTTCTATTTCAAGTCCATTAAATGTTGTTTTGACGCATTGACGTTTTAAATATTTATTAAAATCATCTTTATACTGGCATTTTAATTCATTGCTTACTCTTAAAGAATCAGTTACGTTTGATGAATTTGGCATGTTGCGTCCCTCCTATTTTTTACCACATATAATTTATTGAACCTAGCAGATTTTTTTAAATTATATCATAAACTTTTTAATTTGGCTAGAGTAAGTTAAGTAATATTAATTTTTTAAGTATAATGATTTACAATACAAAAACTTGAATAAAAAAAGATTTAAAGTTATAATTAAAAAGTTCAAAAAACGATTTAAAAAAATTTTGTCTTTTTTTGATAAAGTCTTGTATTTATGTTATGTTAATATTATGATAACAAAGTACAATAAGTTACGTAGTTAGTAAAATAAAAAAGAGGGAACAAAAGTATGGGTTTACCAAAAGTAGCGTATTTATCAATGGAAATTGCCATGGATCAATCACTATGTACATATTCAGGTGGTTTAGGCTTTTTGGCCGGTTCACACATGCAATCAGCAGGTTATTTGCAAATGCCAATGGTTGGTGTAACAATGTTATGGTCATATGGATATTATGACCAACGTATTGACCACGAAGGTAATGTGGAAGTTGCGTATATTCGCAAACATTATGATTTTTTAACTGATTTGAATGTTGAAGTTGAAGTTGATACATTTGGAGAAAAAGTTAAAGTAAAAGCTTATCGTGTTGAACCATCATTATTTGGTACTTGTCCTGTGTATCTTCTAACAACTGATATTGAAGGTAATAGTGAATGGGCGCGTAAAATTTCACACAGATTATATGATGGTGATGAAAAAATAAGAATAGCACAAGAAACCGTGCTTGGTATTGCAGGTGTTCGTGTGTTACAAGCTTGTGGATTAGATTTTGATGTTATTCATATGAATGAAGGTCATGCACTTCCTGCTGCATTTGAGTTGTTACGTCAATATAATGGCGATTTAAATGCTGTAAAACAAAAAACAGTATTTACTACACACACTCCTGTGGCTGCAGGTAATGAAGTACATTGGGTAGATACTTTGATGGAAGGCGGGTTCTTCTCAGGCTGCTCACGTGAAAGAGCTATTGAATTGGGCGGTGAAAATTTCTCATTAACTGTTGCTGCTTTGAGAATGAGCAGAATTGCAAACGCTGTATCTCAACTTCACGGTTTAGTTGCCAATAAAATGTGGGAATGGGTTGAAGGGCGTTGTCCTATTCGTGCTATTACAAATGCTGTTAACCTTCACTACTGGCAAGATGAACGTATGAAAAATGCTAAAACATTTGATGACTTGCTTGATGCTAAGTTTGAAATGAAGCAGAAATTATTTAAATATATTGCTGATACAGCTGGTAAGCGTTTTGACCCAAATGTCTTGACAATAACTTGGGCTCGCCGTTTTGCTGACTATAAACGTGCTTGGCTTATATTTATGGATAAAGAACGTATTACTAAATTGTTAAACGAAAATAAAGTTCAGCTTATCTTTGCTGGTAAGTTCCATCCTGATGATGTTATGGGACGAGAGATGTTTAATAAAATTCTTAATATGTCACACGATTTAAAGAATGTTGTTGTATTGCCAGGCTATGAACTTGAATTATCAGGACGTTTAAAACGTGGGTCTGATATTTGGTTTAACACACCTCTTCGTCCTTTGGAAGCTTCAGGTACTTCAGGTATGTCAGCTAATATGAATGGAGCTTTACACTTCTCTATTTATGATGGCTGGACTGTTGAAGGAACATTTCCAGGTATTAACGGATATACTGTTGAATATCCTGGCCTTGATGATGAAATCCCTTGGGAAGAACGTCACTGGAAAGACCACGATTGCATTATGAATATTTTGGAAAACCAAATTATTCCAACATATTATCACAATAAACTAGAATGGGCTCGTTTGATGCGTCAAGCTATCCGTACAGCAGAAGCTTACTTCAACTCTGATAGAATGGTTATTGAATACTATAATCGTATCTATAAACCAATTGCACATGGTGAAGCTTCAAAAGAAATGACTCATGAAATAGGTCAAGTACAATCGCCAAACCAAGATGCTTGGAATTATTCAAATATTAAGTAGTTAAAAAATAATTGAATATATTAAAATAGAAGCTTTATTATTAAAGTTTCTATTTTTTTATTTAGCGGGCGGCAAGCCCGAAAGAATATTTTATGAAATAAAAAACGGGCTTGCCGCCCGCTTTTTATTATTTAAATTAAAACTTAAACTAAACAGTTTCGAAACATTCTTTTTTGGTTTTTTGAGCTATTTCAACAATTTGAGATGCAGTTGCTGTCATTTCAATAAGTGAATTAAGCTTGTTTATACAAGAGCCTACTCCAACAGCACTAGCTCCTGAAGCAAAAGCCATACCAACAGTAGCCACAGTTAAACCGCTTGCTGTCATAACAGGAATTTCAACATTACGAGCAAGTTCAACGGTATTAGCAATGCTTACTGTTGCCATTTCAATAAGGCCACGTGTATTGTCGTTTTGAACATTAGCAACGCAAGCACCTTCTGTTTGGATTAAGTCAACACCAAGTTTTTCTAATTCTTGTGCCAATTGTATTTGTTCTTCAACACTAATATGACCAGGAACAGTAACAGACATAAATACACTTTCATCATTTATAAGTTCTTTTGTCTTTTTTGTTATTTCAAGTATTTGACTTGCATCCATAACTTTGCCTAGTTTATATAAAGCATCATAATTACCAATTTCAATGGCAACATCACCAAGCCTAACTGCGTTTGCAAGTTCATTTGGGTCAATTGAAGATACAAAAACAGGAAGATTTGTTGTTTCAAGTGCCATTTTTATAATTTTTTCATTAGCACACACATCAACAGCTGATGCTTTTGCCATAGTTGCTGCTTTAACTACCATTTTAGCTTTTTCAATATCAAAATTGTTAATACCTGAAATAACCTTTACAGCGCATTTTTGGCTTAAATGTTGTTTAAAAAGTTCAAGACGACTCATTATTTGATTTCTCCTTTTACTACACTTCATTATTACGACTTTTATTATAACATAATTTTTGCATTTTGTTGCAATAATAAAACCCGATTTTTAGTCGGGTTTTAAAATGTTATTTATGATTAAATAATATTTATTGAATTATTAATGCTGGCTGCATTCTATTTCAGAAATTAAATAATTTGCAACCCAAGCCATGTGTTTATTTTTTAAAGCGAACTGTTTTAAATCAGATATTGAATCTTGTCCAATTCGGATTAAACTCATTGCAATTATTCCACGAACTTGTCCTTTAACTTCATTTAAAGAGTTTACTAAAAATGGAACAGCATTTTTGCCCAAACTAACAATATCATTTTCAATTTTTGCACGAGTTTTATTATCCTGTGTTACAAAAAGTTCCTCGACAAGTTTTTCAACATATAATTTTTTATTAAAATTAACTTTTTCAACATTATAATTTCTGTGATTTTTAATAGCTAAACCTGCTGCCATATTTTATAATCTCCATTACTATATTTCCTTAATTTTATTATAAACGGATATTTCATAAAATTAAGAAATATTTATAAAATCTTTATATCAATCTTTACTCATTTAAATTTTTAAAATATTCAAAAACAGCTTTTGCAGTTCTTTTGTTAACAACAAGCGAAAGTTCGTCAACTGTTTTTAATTTAATAATTTCAACACTTTTATAAGCTTTTAAGAGGAGTTCTTTTGAATTGTTTGAACAGCCTTTAATGTCATCAAGTACGCTTTTTGTAGATGATTTTCCTCTTAAATCACGATGAAAAGTTATTGCAAAGCGGTGAGCTTCATCACGTATTTGTTGAAAAAAGTATAAAGCTTTTGAATTGCGCGGAAAAATAACCGGGTCTTTTTTATGTGGCAAAAAGACTTCTTCTTCACGTTTTGCAAGCGATACTATATTTTGATTTTTTATTCCAAGTTCATCAAAAATATTGACAACCGAAGAAAGTTGTCCTTTTCCTCCATCAATAATTATTAAATCAGGAAATTTTTCATTATTTTTAAGAAGTTTTGAATACCTTCTTAACACAACTTCACTCATTGAAGCAAAGTCATCGGGCTTATCAACAACAGTTTTAATTTTAAATTTTCGATAGGCAGATTTTTTCTTTATTCCGTTTTCAAAAACTACCATTGAGGCAACTGTATTAGTTCCTTGTATATGAGAAATATCAAAACATTCAACAAGTGATGGAAATTTATTTAAACAAAGTTTTTCCATAATATAAGAACCTATTTCATTATAATCGTTTTGTATTTCGTTTAATTTTTTTTGCTTTAATTTTTCCATATAACTTTTTGCGTTCTTTATTCCTAATGTTTTTAAATCTTCATATTTTTTTGTAGTGCCTTTAATAATTTTTACATGTTTTTTTGCTTTTGAACTTAACCACTGGTTATAAAGTTTTATTGTGTCCTGTTCAAGTTGATAATTTATTATAATTTCATCAGGAAAATCAATGTTTGACAAAAGTTCGTAGTATTCCTTTAAAAAAAATTCAATAACTTCACTATAATTATCAAGTGATGAAAAATCAAAAGAAAATTCACGTTTATCAATCAAACGTCCTTCTCTAATTTGAAGAAGGGTAAAACCAAATAAAGTTCCATCATTTAAAAAAGCAATGATATCTTGGTTTTTATTGGTATTTTCAAAAACAACCCTTTGTGTTTCAAGTGTTTTTTCAATATCAATATAGCTGTCACGATATTTTGCTGCTTTTTCATATTCAAAATTATCTGCACACTTTTGCATTTCCTTTTTTAATTCAGCAATAAGTTCATGTTTTTTTCCAGATAAAAATAACTCAACTTTATTAAGTATTTTTTTATAATCACCAATAGAAACCATTTTTTGACAAGGGGCGCAGCAACGGCCAATATCGTAATACATGCAAGGTCTTGATTTGAATTTTGGTGTTTTACATTGTTTTAAAGGAAATATTTTTTTTAATAAGTCCAAAGTAGCATACATTGCGCGAGAATCAGTATAAGGACCGAAATATTTACCTTTAATCGGGTTACGGTTCCCTTTTCTTGCAACTATTACACGAGGATAATCTTCATCTGTTATTATGAAATATGGATATTTTTTATCATCTTTTAATAATACATTATATTTTGGTTTATATTTTTTTATTAAATGAGATTCTAATATTAAAGCTTCAACTTCTGTGTTTGTGATTATAAATTCGATTTTTACAATTTGCGGCACTAAAACCCGCAGCTTTGGTGTATCCAAAGTTTTATGAAAATAGCTTAAAACTCTTTTTTTTAAGTTTTTTGCTTTACCTACATAAATTATTTCGTTATTTTTGTCATAATATTGATATGATCCGGGTAAATCAGGTAATGTTTTTAATTGCTCATTAATATCCATATAATATATTATACAATATTTTATTTATTTAAAATTAATTACATTAAAAATAAAAATATGTCTATCTTGGATAGCGTGAAGTAGCAGAAATAAGCATGGCAGCAAGTTTATCAGCTCCAAGAAATTTTCTTTTTTTCAAAATATCAGATGCTTTTTGAACATCATATTTAACCATTTTATGTTGAATTGTAAAATTATTTGAATTATTATTTTCGCTAATTTCAAAAATAATATAACAGCTTTTAGGATTTAGACTAAACGGTCTTCCAACAGAACCGGCGTTTGCAATCGTTTTACCAGTATTTGTTTGAAATCCGCAAGGTAAGTGTGTATGCCCGCAAAAAATAATATTTGCATTGCAATCTTTTGTAATTTCTTCAATTTCTTCAATTGTTAAATCAGGGTGAATATTTTCGTCAATTCTTCTTGGTGAACCATGACATAATAAAACTTTTTTGTCTGAAAATTGTAATGACATGATTTCAGGAAGCGAATTTAAAAATTCAATATGATGTTTTTTTAATAATTTTATGTCGTCCAAATAAGCATTTGCCATTATTTCATTTTTAGTTTTAAGATTTTGGTAAATAAAGTTTGTATCTGATGAAGATAACATTTTATCAGTATTGCCAGCTATCAAATAAAAATCTCCACTATTATTTAATTCTATAATTTTGTCAATTGTTTGGCAAGGTTGAGGTCCAGCCATTGCAATATCTCCTAAACAAAATATTTTTTCGCAGTTTTCTTTATTTATGTCATATAAAACAGATTCAAGTGCGTCGATATTTCCATGTATGTCTGAAATAACAGCTATTTTCATAATTTTAAGACTCCATTAATTATATTTTATGTTTTTATTATATAATAAATGTAAAGTTTTGTAAAAAATATATAAAAAACTAGCAAATTTTTTATTTACGGTTTTTATATAATTGAAAGTTTATCTGCGATAAAGGAGTTATCCAAATGAAAATTGATAGAAATCAGAGTTTTTATAAAACTATAGTTAATAAGAACGAAAAGAACCAAAACCAAAACCAAAATTATGGATTAAAATTCAGGAAGAGTCTAAATACTGATACTGTTTCATTTTCAGGAGCTATAACTGTTCTTCGAGATGACGGACATCTTGTTGACAAATTTTATTTGCCTAGAAATTTAAATGCGAGTAAAATCCAGTTATGTATGCAAAATGTTGCCGTAAAATTAGGAGCTGCTGATCCTAATCGTAAATATAAAAAAATGAAATATTACGTGGTTGATGAAAGCTCAACAAAAACTTATGATATGCAAGCATCTGGTAATATGAATGCGACAAAGGTTATTCCTACAATAAAATCTGATAGAGCTTATTTTTTCAAACTTGATAATAGACGTGTTCTAGATGCTGGTATGATAAACAATTTGTTTGAGGATGATCTAAAAACTATTGGGGATACCTCTCGCATGGTTAATATATTAGGTGACTTTGGTGAAGTTACAGTTAATAAAGCAGGCAACATGATTTTGATTTTTCCTGATTCTGTTACAGAAAAATATGATAAAAAAAGAAATTGCGTTAATCAACTCGGAGGTAAGTTAAAAAATATTACAAAAATGATTGATGATTTTCAAAAAGCTGGCTATAGTCGTTTAGTTCTTACTCCAACAACTTCAGACCCAATGTCATCTCATAAATATTGGGCTGTTAACTTATATCAAACTGATAAAGGTCTAGGAACCGAAAAAGATTACGATGAAATGGTTTCAATAGCAAATAGAAATGGTATAAATATAGTCTCGGATGCAGCTTTTGGTAAAACAGGTATTGTAAGTTATCAGTTTCAGGATGTTCTTTTAAGAGGAAAGGATTCTCCTTATTGGAATTATTATAGTATCAATGATCTTAATAACGGTTTAATTGATATTGGTATTTTGACGGAAGATACATCAAATATTGGCTTTAAGTTTATTAATAGTCCTAATCGTAGTGATTATGACCCTAAAAAAGATACCTATGTTCAAGTTTTTGATAAAAGACTGGTTACCGATGAAGAAGCTAAATCAAACCAAATTATAATGGGATATCAAAATGATGATGTTCCCCGGGAAAAACAAAATGACCTTATTGGTTCAAGCCGTGCAGTTGTTCCATATTATTTTCCTGTTAATCCAAATGAGTTAACTCATGGAAAAGAGAAAAAATTTGATATAAATTCACTTGAATTTGAAAACTACAGAATAACGAAATCCAAATATGTTGGTTTTGACCAATGGGATGGCATGCAGGATTTAGTTAAAGAAAAATTTTACATGGATAATATAGATAACTTAGACTTTAATCTTACACAAGGTGAATATGAAAAGCGTCAAAAAGGCTGCTGGCAGGTTCAAGATGCTGAAATAATGGCGGGTTTGTATTCAACAAAAAGGGTCGCAAATATAATTAAAGAGGATACTGCATCTATCTTACACAAAATGGGTGTATTTGGAAAAAGCGCACAAGAAATTTTAGACTTGATTACATCTGATAGTTCTCAAATAAAAAATTTGGTTAAAACTGCACCAAATAAAATAAAAAAAGAAAGTATACAACAATCACTTGATGGTACATATTATATAAAAGATATGGACTTTATAACAGATACTGATGATTATATAACAAAAGAGTTAATGTCAGTTCCTTTTGAAACTTTAGATATAGCACAGTCATTATTGGCAACGCTAAGCAGTTCGTCAATAAGCAAACGGGCCTCTGTTGAATGTGAGGTCGGAAAAACACGCTATGAAGTAATGAAGGGATACAATGCCGGCGACTACGATGTTGAACCTTATCAGAATGTTCAGGAAAAAGATTTAAAATCATACAAAGCAACTGATGAAATGTTTACAAAGATTCTTGTACCGCTTACCAAAGAGATTTTAAAATCTGTTGAGACAGATGATAAGAAAATATTTGAAGGAGATAAGCTCACAGATCTTGGTCGGTATGCAATTAAATTTATGGCATCGGATATATTCAAATATGTAATGTACAAGGCGTTAAACCGGAATATCAAACCAACTGTTGATGAAGCTACTGGACGTATTTATTATGACATTACCAACGAGCAACGTGAAAGTATGAGTTTGCGCAGTTTAAATAGCTTTAACCGTACAAATCCAGAATATGATGCATTGAATGCTATAAATTCTATAAAAAGCGGGCTTCGTAATATTACAAACCAAGACAAAAAAGAACTTAGCGAAATTTTAAAAAAGCGTTTTGAAAATTATGACAAAACATCGGTAAAACTTGCGTCAATGTTAGTTGATAGAGCAGAAACAGGACTTGATTGGAGACTTGATGCTGCGAAGGATGTTTCAAACATTAACCTTCTTCGTACAGAACAGGAAACATATGACAATGTAATGGATAATGTATCAAGATATTGGAAAAAATTTGGAAAAGCAGTACATGCCCAGAATCCTCATTCTTATATAGTTGGTGAGTTTACTGATATGGAAACTTTTCAACCAGGTGAATATACAAGTGACGGTAATTACGTTGGAGCCGAAGATTCAAAATATCCAACAGGAAGTATTGCAGAAGCAGAAATTCGTCGTGATTCAGAAATGACAACCTATACAAACTATCCTTTCTTATGGAGTTTGAATGAATGTTTTGCTCCTAATCAAACAAATGGAAACTTAGACGATGAAGGAAGAGGTACTAATCCTGTGGCATGGTTAATGTCTCGTTTTATAACCTCCGGATGGTTAGGAAACCCTGGATTAGGCAATGTCGATGATATACGTAACGTCAATCAGTCTTATACATTTACCGAAAACCATGATAAACCGAGAATTTTATCTGTTTTATCTTTGGATATTGCCTTATTCTTCTCTCAATTTGAAAAAGAAGAAGATAAAGAAATGGCTGCAAAAGTCGTAAACGGTGATTTTGTAAATGATGATTACAGCAAAATTGATTTTACAAAATTGAGTGCAAAATCAATAGCCATGGGTTATCGTTTAAATCAGGCACTTGATAGCTTAAAAGATTCTTCTGTTTTAAGCGCAAATGAAATTGCAGATTTAAGAAAGGCTATTGGAAAACTTTCAAGTAATGGTACAAAACAAACAAATGAAGCATTTGGTGTGAAACCGATAAATGATGCAATTGTTGATGTTATTGAAGAAGCTGCTTTAACAAAATCCAAGACAAAGGAACAGAAAAATGTTATTGCTGATAAATTGTTGGAAGTTATTTTAAAACCTGCCGCAAGTAAATATGTTCGTTTATATAAAATGTTATCAACATTACCTGGATGTTCAACTGATTTTTTGGGAACATCCATGGGGTTAACAGGCTGGGAAGCATTAAGTAAGAATCCATATCAACAATGTCGTGGGGCTATTCCTGACAAAAATAAACTTCCTCAGTGGTTAAAAGATTGTTTGTATAATCCGATTCAGGAAATTCAGCAGATGAAACAAAAAGAAAACTTAAATGCTTTAATCGATGGTGTTACTCACGCATTGCCTTTTTCTAAATATAACTACAGTATAAATTTTGCTTTCGATGAAAAAAGACAAAAAGTTAAGCTCGCTCCTATTTTACGTTATGACATGGATGGTAATGTATTGGTAAATGTATATTCATTTGATGGAATTAATAACAAAAATAATATAGATGAAGTTACAAATCATGATCTTTCGCTTCCTCAACTTGTTTTACATGACAAACAAAATGATAAAGATCCACGTTATTCGCCATATTCATTTAAAGATGGCACACAGTTTAAATGTGAAGGTGATGATTCAACAATTTATGTTGTCGAAAATAAGCCTGACGGCAAGTGTGTGTTAAAGAAACAAGGCGGGGGCGATATTATAATAAGTGCAAAAGACCAAAATACGTCTATATTTTATATGATTTAATTTAAAAAACAATTGAAGAAAAAAATAGTCTTTTTTTATCAAAAAGACTATTTTTTTATCTTGTTAAAAATTATTCTTTAAGTAGAGAAAAAGCTACAATATTATCCTCTGTAATATTTAGCCAATCATAAGACGGATAATCATTACATCCACATTCATCACAGGCACAATTGTCACCAAAATCACAATCGTCAAATGAATCGCATATCATTGCATCCTGCAATGTAAGAATATCTTTTTCTTTATTTTCACCTGTATACAAAGTGCCATATACTTTAAAGTTATTGGTAAACACTATGATTTTATCAGCATCATTTGATTCTTTTGCAAGCTTATGTATTTTTTCGCAAATATTCATAAATTCAATCTCCTTGTTGTTAGCTAATTCTATACAAAAAAAAGTATCCTATAAAACCAATTAACAAACATTGACCTGTTGTTTATAACCACTTAGGCTATAGTAGTTTAAAATAAAAAAATCTGAATACATTGATTAATACATAAAAAAAAGCTATGAATAATTTATTTCATAGCTAGTCAGATTAGGGATATGTGTGTATCGTTATTGAATATAATTATCAACCGATTACTTGGTTATAATAACAATAATTAAAAAATTCTACATCATACTTTATGTGGAATAAAGTTATTATAAATACATTAAATAGATTATTGAAAAAGAATTATTATAAGTTTTCACTATATACTTGAATTTCAGCATTTTGTAAATCTGTAATTATTTTGTTTTTACTGAATATTGTATTATTTGATAGTGCTGTAACTTGTTTTAAAGGATTGTTGTAATTTACATAAACAAAAACATTATTAAAACATTTATCATAATTATTGTTAAATATTACAATTATTTTTTGTTTGTTATATTGAATCTCATAGGCAAACACATTTTTGTTTGAAGTTTTTAAAATTGAAAATTGACCATTGTTTATAATTTCCTGGTTATTAATACGAAAATCAAGTGCTTTTTTAAACATGTTTATTAAATCAATATCATCATTTTTAGGTTTACGTGAAAAATTAAATATATCGAGTTTTCCTTCATGAACATATGCAATATCATTATCTGTAAATGTGTAATTTAGTTTTTTATTTGAAAATTTATAAATATAATTGTCACCGCCATAAATACCATCAACAAAATAAGGATTAATATTTAAAGTAGCGTTGAGCCACATTGTGAGGATTGAAAAATTTTTTCCGCCAATTAATATAGGGCTTAATTCATCATGAGTTGAAAAGCAGCCGATTACTGATTTTTGATTATTAAATTTTTTAAATAGTTTGTTGTTAAAAGAGACAAGTTTTTCAAATTGTGAAACATTCTTAAAACTTTTTAGATTAAAAAATGAACCATAATAACCGTCAAAACCTGCTTTTAATAGATTAAAATAATTAGTAAACGGTGCATAATCAGAAATAGGTTTATTCCAACTATCTGATGTTTCTGCTAAAAATAAAAATTCACTATCTTTTGATTTTGTATAATCAATTAAATTTTTCCAGAAAAGATAAGGTTTAATAGTTGCAACATCGGCTCGAATACCGTCAACATTTAATTCAAGCATCAAGTTAATAAATTTAATATGTTCTTTATATAAATCATCAAAAAGTTTGCCACTATCATCTTTTGTTTTAAATAACCTAACATCCACCCAGTCAAGTGGTGTAATACTTTGAAGATTTTGATTTTTTGCAAAAAGATTTGGATTAGTTAAAAAATAATCATAAGCTCCACAGCTTGGTAGATCGATAATAACTCTTATATTTCGTTTATGACATTCTTCGATAAACTTTTTTGCTTCTTTTTTTATTGTTTCATTATCACTAGAATAACTTAATTGCGGATTTAATTCACTAAAACTTGATAGTGCGTATAAAGAACCTGCCGTTCCCAATGATTTTATTTTACCAGTTTTGGTGATTGGAAGAATATGAAGCGTATTAATATTAAATTGTTTTAGCTCATCAAGTCTTGAAATTGCGTTTAAAAACGTGCCCTTTCTTTCGTTTTCATCATCAAAATCTATAATATCATTATGGTTTATATCATTTGAATTAAATGTGCGAAGGTTAATTTCATAGATTACTGCTTGATTATTCAAAAATAAAGTTTTTAAGTCATTTTTATAGTTTTGAGTCTCTTGTGAAAAAACACAAGATGTGTTTAAAAATAAAAAATATATAATTAAAATAAATATTCTTTTCATAACGTTTATTATAACATATTTATATGAAAAATTTGTAAATTTGTGGAAATTATTATAACTTTGTAATATAATCTAAAAAGAATGGAATAGAGGATATATATATGAGCAAACATATTGATACAACACCAATTGAAGTATATATTTTAACGGCTGATTATGATATTAAAGGAACTGTTTATGTTGCAAAATACACAGATTCAAATCGTGAATTAACAGATTTATTGA
>OIGD01002531.1_pt1 | contig 13996 bp, 7 predicted proteins | sample 1582211 | NCBI WGS metagenome assembly OIGD01 (sample SAMN04414078, study PRJEB24778) | human gut metagenome | material: faecal | host: Homo sapiens
CCATTGCAGAAGACTATGCGAATGCCAATCAAATTCCGTTTACATTGTTCGGAGAACGGGATTATTCGGAATTATGTGTTGGATATTATGTGGATGGAGACGGTGTTGTAATCACAGACTGCGATCCAAAAGCAGAAAATCTGATTATTCCAGATCAAATTGAGAACCTTCCAGTTGTAAAAATTCAGGCATATGCATTTAAGAACGCTGCCATGCAGCAGATTTCTATTCCAGAAACCGTTACCACCATTGAAAAGGGCGCATTTACACATTGTACTGCTTTGACTGCGGTCAAGTTGCCAGATGCAGTGACCGCTCTTCCAGAAAGCTGCTTTGAAGGTTGTACCGCGCTGACCAGTGTTTCTTATTCGGATCAAGTACAGAGTATTGGAGAAAAAGCATTCTATCAATGTACTGCTTTGTCATCGATTACCATTCCGCAGGCTCTTTCTTCTTTGGGGACATCTGCCTTTTATGAATGTGTATCACTTTCCACACTGGATTTCACACCAATGACCGGTGCCGTTGATCTTCCAAGCTATGCTTTTTACGGCTGCAAAGCACTGGAATCCATAACATTTACAGCAAATGTCCACAACATTGGGGAATATGCCTTTTCCGGCTGCGAGCAGCTCGGATCTGTTCAGGTTTTCAGTGGAAATTGGTATACAATCGGCCGCTGTGCATTTGCCGGATGTTCCAGCCTAACGGAATTTGACTGCACAGCATCAAATGGAACGCTGTACATTCAAGACTGTGCATTTCTGGATTGTCCAAATCTAAAAGATGTGACACTGGAAAATATTTCTTATTATAATTATTATGGAATCGGCAGACAGTTTGGGTATTGCAGCACAACAGATGCAGAAGGCAATGTGACATATACGCCGACCGAAGGCATGCAGCTTCGTGGCTGGGTTAGCTCCAGTACGCAGACCTATGCAGTGGATAACGGAATTTCCTACATTCCAACTGGTGGCGTGGAATATGCACTTTATGAAGATCATGCCGAAATTACCAAATGGACGAATAATACTTGGAGTATTTCCATTCCTGCACAGATTGAAGGCCTTCCAGTTACAGTCATTGGAAATGGCGCATTTAAAGGATTGAACAACTTGGAAGATGTGTATTTCCCCAGTACTTTACAGGAGATTGGAAGTTGTGCCTTTATGAATTCCTCTGCTAGAGATATGCAGATTCCAGGTTCCGTAGAGCGAATTGGAAGTCATGCGTTCTACCAGTCTCGATACAGCAATTATCTAACTGCGGAGTTTGTTATTCTGGGGGATGGTATATTGTATCAGTATAATGGAACAGCAAATGAAGTAACCATTCCATCCAATGTACGGCATATTGGAGAAGATGTATTTGCCTATCATAGAGAGATCACAGATGTTTCCATTCCAGACAGTGTAACAGAAATTTGCGGCGGTGCCTTCTATCAATGCAGTGCCTTAACCAAACTGGAGCTTCCAGATTATGTGGAACGTGTGGCAGTTGGTGCGTTTACAGGCTGCTCTGCACTGAAAACAGTCGCATTTGGAAGTGGAATTCAGGAAGTAGATGCAAATGCTTTTTGTGATTGTACAGAACTTGCAGCATTATACGGATATGCTAGCACTTACATCGAAACCTTTGCACAGGAGCATGTTTACTATTTTGAGGCATATTCTGAACCGGAACAGGAAGAACCAGTATCCGCAGAAGAATCGATCATACACGAAGAAGCAGCAGAATAAAAAGAAGCAGATGTTCCGTTTTTTACAATTTTTTTAGTAGGAAGTGTGATAGAATCATACTTGTGGTTTGGATTCGAAATCCCACAAACCATCTCTAGGATTCACAGTATAGGTCTTACTGGGAACGTCTGTTAGATTATAAGCGATAAGTACTTTATACGCAGATATTTTTCCATACGCATTGCGAATATCCCAAATTGTAACCGAGTTTACAAAGAGGTCTATCAGCATTTTACAAAAGTGTTCATCTTCAATACTTCCTGTGCGAAATTGTTCTAGCCAGTAAATGATTTGGAATTTGTTTAGACTTGCGAAAGTTTTAGATTCTTTTTTCGCTTGCTTTTCTAATTCTCTTTTCTCATTTTCCAAATCATGCATTCGTTTAACCAGCGTACCCGGTTGGATTCCGGTTTCAATAGCTTTTAGAATATTATTTAAAGAGATATCGATTTGATTTATGTGATCCCGAATAGAGGGAAGCATTGAATTCAAATCGATATCTCTTTGATTTTTTTCGCAAGCTATTTCTGAAATTTTTTCAATATTATCGTCTGTGAGAAGAGATACAGCGTCTGAAACTACAAGCTTTTCTATATAGTTTTTACGAATACTTCTTTTATTGCAATTTTTATGTGCATTTGTCCGACCATAACATTGGTAATATTCAATGTTTGTTGAGTTACGGTTTCCCAACATTTTTGAGCCGCAATGTCCACAAAAAATCTTACCGCTGAGCAAATATGGAATTTTGGCTTTATTTCTTCCAGGGGCGTGTGTTGTATTTCTTTTAATTCTCAACTGAACTCGATCCCATAAATCTTTGTCAATGATGGCAGGAATTGCATTTTCAACTCGATAATCTCGATACTTGTAAACACCTATATATTTTTCATTTTTAAAGAGCTTGGTGAAGGAGCTTTTGCCAAAGGCACTTTTCTTTGAGGTCTTAAATCCTCTTTGATTAAAATTGTGACAAATATCACTAACGCTTTCTCCTTCGGCATACCGTTCAAAAGCCTCCTTCACTAATGGAGCGGTATCGGGGTCAATCACCCATTTTTTGTTTTCGACTTTATACCCTAGCGGGTGTACACCCCCTGTGGAATTATGCTTATATGCTGATTCTCGAAATCCTCTCTTAATTTTTTGAGAAAGTTCGGCGCTGTAAAATTCAGCCATTCCTTCCAGTACCGATTCTAGGATAATTCCTTCCGGATCGTCACTAATATTTTCAGTAGCAGAGATGAGTTGCACATTATTCTTTTTCAATTTGTATTTATAGGTTGCGCTGTCGTACCTAGATCTAGCAAATCGATCAAGTTTGTACACAATTACGGCTTCAAAGCGATTTTTCCCGCTATCTTGTATCATTCTCAAAAATTCTGTACGTTTCGTGATGTCTTTACTAGCCGAAGTGGCACGGTCTGCGTAGATTTCAACTATATTAAAGTGGTTTCGATCACAAAATTCTTTGCATACACGAATTTGTCCTTCTATGGATTGTTCCGTTTGGTTATGACTAGAATACCGAACATACAAACACACATTTTTTATCTCTTCGTACATAATTAGTTCTCCTCGATCAATTTAGTAATCATAAGAATAGCTTGCGCTTTTTTTACTAAGGGCAGACTTTCAATGAGCGATACTAGTTCTAAAGTGTCCTTAGAAGGGCTGTTGCGACAGGTATCGTTAACGGGCTGTTAGTAATATGAGTGTTATGATTATTCTTCACATCTCCTGTCACGATAGTTCCATTCAGTTCATCAGCTTTAATAATTGTGCCTGCATTGACGGATACTTCGTCTGTCTTCCCTAATAAATAATCGACTGAACAATCTAAAACTTCCGAAATGTTGTAAAGATTTTTAGCCTTGAAACCATAAGTGCTTCGAGCACATTGAGATATTGTGTTGATTCCTAGTTCACATCTAGATCTCAAATGTTCCATGGAAATGTTCTTCTCACGAGCTAGTTTTTTGATTCTATTAACAGTTTCTTGTGAATTGTACATAAATCCAACCTCTTTCTTTTATGCATTGTTCCGAAATACACATTTTTTAGTGAAACTGGTTGGCATTCACTTTTCACTGTGATATAATAATTATGTCAACAAAAGTTGTTTACAAACAAAGGGTATACGAAATGAAGCCTACACAAAATTAACTTTGTAGACTCTTCAATGCTATTTTTGTTACTGCAATTTCATTATAGCATGGAATTCCTTTCTTGTCAACTATTGTTTGCAAATTTATTGAAAGGAGGGCATATTGTGTGGAGGAACTCGACGATATGAGAGAACGCTTAAAGAAAAATAGGTTACCTTTCACATGGTTGATTTATCAATTGAGTGTTCGAGGCTTGAAAACAGACAAAAGTGAAATAAGTTCTATTTTTGCAGGAACACGAAAGGGTGCAAAAGCGGATTCGATCATACGAGAGACAAAGATCATTCTAGACAATTACGAAAAAGGTCGAGTACTTGTCATGTTTTCTATTTCACAGATCTGTTCTGGAATGGCAAAGATCAAGCTTTTGCCTGCTGTTTTCTTACGAAAAAATAAGCGTGGAACGCCATATGTTGGATTGTTTTTGGTAACTGTGGCAATGATTTTGATCAATGCAACGGGGCTTTCTACCAGCGATCAGCTGACTTTCTTAATCTTGACTGGCTGTACCTTTTGGATTTTTTCTTATATTATTCTGCACTTGGATGTACTGGTTTTGCGGAAACGTCTTCCAAAAGCACCTCGAACCTTTAAGCTGCCGTTCGGTCCCGTGATTCCAATTCTTGGAATCATTGGAAACGCATTTATGATCTACAATATTGATCCTAGCTGGGAAGTCAAAAAGAAAATCTATTTGATCTTTGTAATCGTTTTGGCAGTGTTATCTGTATATGCAGTAGTTTGGATTAAAGTCGTTATAAAGCGACCTCTTTTCCGATCTTTTCAAATCAAAGAGGTTATGGCGATGGAGTCAGATTTATATCAGATGCATCATAATCCAAGTTTGGCAAAGCGGCTTCATATTCATGCAGAACCGGAGCTTCAAAGCATGCCCGCAGATTTCAATACAGGTACTCGCCCGGAATGAGGCTGAATGAAAAATCCTGTCGTCAAAACAGTCGTTTTATTTGTATGAATACATTCTAAATATGTTGTAAAACACCTTGCAGTTTCCTGTTGCCTATACTATAATACCAATAGTAGTAGAGCAGCATATAGGAAATTGGAAGGTGTTTTTTTATGGAACAACGGATTTACATGACACCTAGGCAGCCGTTCTTTGTTACTGCGGCTGAGACATATACCAAATATGTAATGAATCAATTTGGAATCGTACATTTTTACCAATGCCGAACAGGGATATTGCCAAGATATGCTGTTCCAGATGGATGTGTGGATATGGTATTCTGTTGTGATCCACATGCTCCGGGAGCTGAAATCTGCGGCACCGTGCTTGCACCGGAAACGGTCTTATTGCGATCAGAAACCTGCTATTTTGGTGTACGATTCCTTCCGGGTTATAATCCAATTTTGGGAGTATCCGGAGTAATGGAATCCCTGGTGAATCATCGTATTCCTTTTGATACTTTGATTCGGGATGAACGAATGCTCGAAAGAATTTGCAGCACAATGGACTTCCATCAGCAAATTCGAGCGTTTCTGCAATCCTATCTTTCGATTTACCATCGTATTTCTCCAATGGAGAATAGCAATCGATTGATTCTGCATGCTGCAAATCTTTTGATGCGTTCTTCCGGAAATATCACAATGGATCAATTAGCAGAGGAAATTGGGTACACAGCGCGGTATATTGATAAATGCTTTCGTTCTGAAGTAGGATTGAGTCCGAAACAATTGGCAAAAATTTTCCGCTTCCAAGCAACCGTTCAGGCATTGAATCACCGTTCCAATCAGGCACTTACGGAAGTGGCTGTAGATTTAGGCTATTATGATCAGTCCCATTTCATTCATGAATTCAAAACTTTTTCTGGAATGACTCCCAAAAAGTATTGTTTGCTGCTGCAAAATACACAGTATGAAAAAAAACTAAAAATTTTAGATCACCAAACGTATTCCATTGAGCCTTCTCCATAAAATACCCTTCCGTAATGAAATGGAAGGGTATTTGTATTATAATATACTGTATTAACTCAGAGAAATGAATTCACGTTTATATCCCTAAAAAATCAAAAAACTCTTCTAAAGATTCACTATCCTTTGTAAAATCCCACGTACCTGTTCCATGTGGTGCGTAATACACTGGAGAATTATCTAAACTAACATCTATACAATATGGGTCTGCATTACAATTTGCAATCACAAGATAATTCGGATTCCAATCCTCTACTACAGCCTTTTGTACAGGATTATAGGAATATCCATGTTGTCCAACAAGCAACCCTTTCGCTCCATATAGTTCTATCTCATTTTCATAGGAAAAGAAATCATCTTCTTCCTCCTTGTTATCATTCATATTTATATATACGTTGTCTGCATGTTCATTAAGAAACTTTATGTAATTTTGAGGCAAGTTCCATCTAGAACAAATTTCTTCCATCATCTCTTTTAATTGCATCTATCCAACCATTCTTTCTTATCATCATATTTGTAACTACTTATTTACTTCATGGAATTTCGATTTGTTGAATTTTTCCTTTATTTCAGTCCATTATAACATGCTTTCCAACACTTTTCAAGGTTCTCAAATAATTTTTCCATTTCAAATGGATTTTTTATTTTGTACGTTGAAAATTTGGTTGTATTATGTTATAATAATATAATAGTTACAAAATAAATTCCTCATTGGAGATGAAAACTATGAAAAAAGATGAGCTAATTTATTTATTGTCACAATATTATAGCATGTTTGCCATTCCTGTCAGATTATATGAAAACAATACGCTGCTCTTTCAAAAAATACCATTTTTGGATTCGGAAGATCCCGTATGCTTAGTATTTCATAAAATCATGAATGATAACAGAGCAATTGGGTATTATCTGGATGGATACAACTTCTGTTATGGGTTTATCACAAGTGGCAATCAGAAAATCATTGCAGGGCCTGTCAGTGAATTGAAAAAAACAAAACAGGACATTCGCTATATTGCGTTTAAACGAAACTGCGAAAATGTAGAACGCTTTATCGATGAGATACAGTCTCTCTGTATTATGCATCCGGACACCTTGTTGCAGTCTTTGATCTTTCTAAATTTCTGTATGAACAAAACAATGCTTGATATTTCAGATGTCCGAATAAAAAAAGAACAGCAAGTAGGACTTACGACAGCTTTTAAAGAAGACACTTCTTTTGAGAAAAAAGAGGACTTTTTGACTCGTTCCCGTTCCTATGTGATTGATCAAGAGATTGCCAGAAAAGTCAAAGCCGGCGATGTAGAAGGATTAAAGCAGGGCGCCAATCAGGTATCTTCTGCCAATCCGAGAAATTTTGCACCGCATCTTTTCAGACATACCAAAAACTTTTTTATAAGGCTTCTTGCAATTTGCTGTTTTGCAGCAGTAGAAGCTGGTGTAAATTCTGTTGAAATTGCAGAATTGGAAGAATTATACATTATGAAATGTGAATCATTGGATGATATAGATAGAATCAAAAATCTGCAATATCACATGATATTAGACATGGCAGAACGTGTGCAGAAACTTCATACTTGGAATCCGAGCCATTCACAATTGGTAAAAAGCATCACAGATTATATTAAGGAAAATATGACAGAAAGCATTACAGTATCCAAAATAGCAGAGCATCTTTCGAAAAGCAGAGGATATGTCACAACAGAATTTAAAAAAATAACAGGTATCAATTTGTCGGATTATATATCTGAAATGAAAATTAATGAGGCAAAGGAATTGATTCGATACACGGATAGAAGCTTTATTGACATAAGCAGTTATCTCGGCTTTTCTACACAAAGCTATTTTATCAAAGTTTTTAAAAAAGTCACCGGGAAAACGCCAAGAGAATACAGAGAAAAAACAATATAGATTTGTAAGTACTGTATGACAATTTTACAGGAACCAATACAAAAATGGTATACGCTGCAACTCCAAACTTGTATACTGAAAACAGTACTGTTTCCGTTTTATAAGAGAAAATCAGAGGGGGTATTCATGTGATTCAACAATTGAAACGTACTTTTTCAGTAATATTAAGCGGTGTTCTATTGGTTTCTTCTGCCTCACTGTATCCAGTCAATATGCATGCAGCAGCGGCAACTGTTTGTAAAATTGATCCAACGATCCAGTATCAAACCATTCGAGGCTTCGGTGGAATCAATCATCCGGAATGGACTGGAAAGGATTTGACAGAAGAACAACGGCAAACCGCATTTGGAAACGGGGAGGATGAGTTGGGGCTTACTGTATTGCGTGTATTTGTAAATCCTGATCAAAGTCAGTGGAACAAAGCACTTCCAACCGCACAATTTGCCACAAAAATGGGAGTTACAGTTTTTGCATCTCCATGGGAACCTCCTGCAAATCTTGCAGAATCTGGTGGAAGCAACGGAAAACTGCACCTGCCAAAGTCCAATTATGCCGCTTATGCGAAGCACTTGAATGATTTTGGAACTTATATGAAAAGCAATGGCGTTGACCTTTATGCGGTCTCCGTGCAGAATGAGCCAGACTACGCTTCTGAATGGACGTATTGGTCAACTGATGAAACAACCGACTTTATTGCAAATTACGGAGATCAAATTACAAGCACACGATTGATGTCACCGGAATCCTTTCAGTATGCACCTGAAAATGCTTCATGGGTAGCTGATGGTGGAAAAACATTTTACAGAAAGATTCTGAACAACAGCAAGGCAATGGAAAACTGCGATCTATTTGGAACACACTTCTATGGCACACAGCGGGCGTGGATGGATTTCCCGGATCTTGAAAATTCCGGAAAGGAAATCTGGATGACAGAAGTATATGTCCCAAATAGTGAACAAGATTCCGCAAATCGTTATCCAGAAGCCTTACAAGTTTCTGAAAATATTCACAATGCCATGGTAGTCGGAAATATGAGCGCTTATACATGGTGGTATATTCGCAGACATTATGGGTTAATGACAGAAGATGGGAAGATCAGCAAGCGTGGGTACTGTATGGCACAATACTCCAAATATGTTCGTCCCGGCGATGTGCGGATCGATGCCACAGAACAGCCGGCAGACAATGTCTATGTGTCTGCATATAAGGGTGATGACAATCAGGTAACCATTGTTGCCATTAACAAGGGAACAGAAAGCTATTCGCAGCAGTTTGCTGTAGATGCTGATGCACAAATTACAGAGGTTGACCGTTATCGTACTTCCGCCTCTGAAAATCTGGCAAAAACAGGAAACATGGAGCATGACAGCAGCAGCTTCTGGGCACAGCTTCCTGCGGAAAGTGTTTCTACGTTTGTTGTGACATTGGAAGACAAGCCGGTAGAACCGGATAAAAACGGCTATTATTTTCATGATACTTTTGAGGCGGACAACTGCGACTGGCAGGGACATGGTGCAGCAGATATTGCACTGAGCGGAAGAATACCGTATCAGGGAACCAACGCACTCTTGGTGCAGAATCGTGCCAGTGCGTGGAACGGAGCAGAAAAAACGCTGCCGGCAAAAGCATTTCAGGCTGGAAAAGAATATAGTTTCAGCGTATGCCTGAATTACATGGACGGAGAAAGTTCCAAAAATGCTGCATTGTCCCTACAATATACCAATTCCGCAGGAGAAGTCAAGTATGCAAGAATTGCATCCGCATCTGCAACAAAGAACAATTATGTGCAACTTGCCAATCAAGCGTTCCAGCTTCCTGAAGATGGTAAAGATTTCAAAATCTATGTTGAGATGGAAAATGACACGGATAATTTCTATATAGACGAGGCAATTGGAGCAGTGAAGGGAACTATAATAAAAGGCCCTCCTGTTGAAACGACAACAACTGTCGCCACTACTACCGCTACCACAACAACTACCATTACAATGCCTACTGTTACAACGACCAAAATAACGACAACAATATCCACTCCTACAGCAGAAGCTCAAACTGCATTTTATGGGGACATCAACTTAGATGGTTCCGTTACATTGGCTGATCTGATTCTCTTCCAAAAACAGCAACGAGGTGTGTTAGATCTGAACGAACAGCAAAAACGCAATGCAAATTGCGATTTAACGGATTCTGCAATTACCCCACAGGATGTCACAACATTACTGAACTTCCTAATTGGTAAAATCAATCAACTTCCATTTCAGTAAGTGCCAGCTCAAATCATAAACTCCTTCAGCATTTCAAATTATAAATTCCCTCAAAAAGTTAAACGGACTTCTTGAGGGAATTTTTGTATCAATAGAACTTCGAAACTTGTACAGAATACCTCAAATTGTTTTTACAAATATGCAAGTTACATGACAAATGTGCTATACAAGTATTTTTTCTTTTGCTAGAATAGATATAGTTTGAATCAGATCATGAACTGCGTACAACAAAAGGAGGAATTTTTTGTATGAATAGGCAAAAATGGATTGCTGGATTAACCGCAATGCTATGCAGTGCAGGTGTCCTTTCTTGCTTCCCAGCGATTTCTGGAACCGTGTCTGCGACGGAACTCGTCAACAACGATTTTGAAGTAAATTATGGTGGCTGGTATGGAAATACAGATACTGTCGTTTTAAAAGCAGTAGAAGGAATTGGCTATCATTCTTCACGTGGAATGTCTGTTTCCGGTCGCTCCAGTGCTTCCGATGGGGCAAGTGCAGAAAAAGGATTCTACCTTTCCGGAGATGAAAAGTATACATATAGTGTGTGGGTATATAGTACGGAGGCGGAACAGTTCCATTTCTCTCTCTCCTGTGCCGATTTGGAAACTACGCAGGAATTTGAAACAGAACTAGCAAGCAGAAAAAGCAAAGCTGGCACTTGGACAAAACTTTCCGCTTCCTATCGTGCACCCAAAAATAGTGGAGAATTCCGACTTACTATTACAACTGATAGTACAAATGATTTTGTTTTTGATGATGTGATCATAACAGGAAAGAACGACATGCATACCGTATCGGCTGCATCAACAGAAAAAGGCCTAAAAGATGAATTTGCCAATTATTTTCGAGTAGGCAATATCTTGAACGGAAGCACCGTGAAAAATTCAACCATTACTGCAAGTGTCCTTAAAGATTATAACAGCATTGAATGCGAAAATGAAATGAAGCCGGATGCAACATTGGTACAGTCCCAATGCAATGGCACCAATATTGGTGTCTCACTAAAAAATGCTGCCAGCATCATGGATTTTTGTGTCAACAATAAAATTGCAATGCGAGGACATACACTGGTATGGCATAGCCAGACACCACTGTGGTTTTTCAAAGAAAACTTCAACGCAAATGGAAACTGGGTTTCTGCTACTGTTATGGATCAGCGTATGGAAAGCTACATCAAAAATATGTTTGATGCAATCAAAACACAGTATCCAGATTTAAATCTCTATGCCTATGATGTAGCAAATGAGTGTATTAGCGATGACAGCAATCGTACAGCAAACAATGGTGGCACCAGAGAACCAGGAGAAAATGTGAGTGGACAGTCCCCGTGGGTGCAAGTTTACGGCAGCAATTCTTTTGTAGAACATGCATTTACTTACGCACGAAAATATGCTCCAGAAGGTTGTGCGCTTTACTATAACGATTATAATGAATATTGGGATCATAAGCGCGATGCCATTTACAGCATGTGTAAGTCCCTCTACGAAAAAGGCTTACTAGATGGAATTGGCATGCAATCTCACATCAACGCCAATTACGACGGATTTTCTGGTGTGTCTGCTTACACTACTGCAATGAAAAAGTTTTTGTCTATCGGTTGTGATCTTCAAATCACAGAACTGGATATCACCATGGAAAATGGCACCTATACTTTACAACAGCAGGCAGATAAGTACAAGGCCATTTTTCAGGCGGCCATGGACTGGAATCAGAATCCAACTTCGGATGGCAGAGTAACTGCTGTTTGTATCTGGGGACCAGATGATGCCAATACATGGATCAAAACAGAAAATACACCGCTTCTGTATGACACCAATCATCAGCCCAAGTTAGCATACACCACATTGACTTCCATGATTCCAAAATCCGAATGGGGAGACGGCAGCAATCCAAGTGAAAACGACAAACCGATTGAACCAAACGAATATGGCTGGGACTTTCACAGTACATTTGAAGGCGATACAGACAACTGGGAAGGTCGAGGCAGCGCTGATGTCCTTACCAGCGGCAGAACAGCTTACGTAGGTAGTGAGGCACTCTTGGTGCAAAATCGTACTGCATCTTGGAATGGTGCAGGAAAATCCTTAAATCCAAAAGCATTTGTTCCTGGAAAAGAATACAGTTTTAGTGTCAATGTAGAATATTTTGACGGCAACACAACGGATAAATTCTTCCTAAAGCTGGCCTATACAGACGCAAACGGAAAAACGCAGTATGCAACTGTAGCGGAAGGAACTGCCATTCAAGGTGAATGGGTACAGCTTGCCAATCAAAATTACCGGATTCCAGAAGATGCTTCCAACATGATCTTGTATGTAGAAACGTCAGAAAGTACCAATAATTTTTATTTGGATGAAGCCATTGGAGCAGTAGGAGGAACAACGATTCTTGGAGCAGGGGAATCCAAACCATTCCAATTAGGAGATGTCAATGCGGATGGTGTGATTAACGGAATGGATTTGTCATTTGCAAAACGAGGTGTTTCCACCGCATTCTCCAGTACAGCATCCCGTCTTGCGGCGGATGTAGATCAGAGTGGCAAGGTAGATCAAAAGGATATCCAGCTACTCCAGGATTACCTGCTGGGAAGAATTACATCGTTCCCAACAGCAGAAAAAGAAATTGATCTCACAGCGATGGAGCAGCTTTTTTCCAGCATCACACCGATAGCAAGCTATAAGGCTAATGGAGAAAACAATCCACTGTTTACCCAGCGTTTTGGAGCAGATCCTGGTGTAATGGAATACAACGGCAGGGTATATGTGTACACTACAAACGATGTGATCGAATATGACAGCAACGGAAATGTAACTGAAAACACCTATGCACAAGTCAACAAAATCAACTGTATCTCCTCCGATGATATGGTGAATTGGACCGATCATGGCGCCATTCCAGTGGCTGGAGCAAGTGGTATCGCCAAATGGGCAGATTGTTCTTGGGCACCCTGTGCAGCACATAAGACAATCAATGGCAAAGAAAAATTCTTTCTTTATTTTTGTAACGGTGGAAATGGTGTCAGCGTCCTAACGGCGGACAGTCCAACTGGTCCGTGGAGTGATCCACTTGGAAAGGCACTCATTACTAGAGCTACCCCTAACTGCGGAGATATTACGTGGCTATTTGATCCTGCTGTATTTGTGGATGATGACGGAACTGGTTATCTTTGCTTTGGTGGCGGTGTACCAGATGGAAAAAATGAAATGCCTGATACCTCTAGAGTCGTAAAACTTGGGGAGGATATGATCAGTCTTGCCGATACACCAATAACGATCCATGCTCCATACTTATTCGAAGATTCTGGCATCAACAAAATTGGAGACACCTATTACTATACCTATTGTTCCAATTGGAAAACTACTGGAAATACATACGGTATGACCAGCGGCGCAATTGAGTATATGACTGCTTCTAATCCGCTCGGACCATATACCTACGGCGGAGAACTGTTTCCAAATCAGGGAAAATTCTTTGGTTTGTATGGAAACAATCATCACTCCATTTGCGAAGTGAATGGACAGCTGTATTTGTTCTATCACAACCGCAGTGTGGAACAAGCGATGGGAATTGAAGGCAATTATCGAAGCCCACAGGTAGATCAAATTACGATAAGCGGCACGAAATTGCATACCGTTACCGGCACCATGCAGGGCATTGCTCAGCAAAAATCGATCAATCCATACAGTAAAATTCAAGCAGAAACCATGTCTAACCAAGCCGGAATAAATGTTCGAGGATTAAGTGATACCATTGTGACAGATATCGACAAAGGTGATTGGCTCCAGGTCAGTGGCGTCAACTTTTCCAAAGGTGCATCTAAGATAATTTTAACAGCCTCTTCTAAAAATGGTTGTGCAGTAAAAATATGCACCGGTTCTCCTACTGGTAAAGCAGTTGGTTATGCAGAAATCCCAGCAGGCGGAAAAATGGCAGAAGTCACAGCCAGCGTGCAGGGACTCAGCGGAAAGCAAGATCTATATTT
>OIGD01002540.1_pt1 | contig 13968 bp, 6 predicted proteins | sample 1582211 | NCBI WGS metagenome assembly OIGD01 (sample SAMN04414078, study PRJEB24778) | human gut metagenome | material: faecal | host: Homo sapiens
TCTTGCAACACTTGAATCTAACATTGCGATAAAAGATCTTGTTGAATCTCTTGGTTCATATGATATAATAAATCATAGTTGGGTAATAAAAGATGGTGTTACACAACTACCTAGTAAAACGCTATTTTATAATTCACTATTGTTATTAGTTGGATGTTACGTTTTACAAGTAATTTGTCAATATTTCACAACTTTAATTGGTGCATATCTTGCAATTAAAACCACAAGAAAAATGCGTAATGATTTATTTGCAAAATTAGTTAAATTGCCTATTTCATATACGGATACGCATGCTCATGGTGATTTAATGTCTAGAATGACTAACGATGTAGATAATATCTCAAATACTGTATCTAGTACTCTTGGTTCACTAGTATCTGGTGTTTTAACAATTATTGGATGCTTGGCCATAATGATATGGTACTCACCATTACTAACTTTGGTTTCAATGGTTTCTTTAGTACTTACATTACTCGTTACCGCATTCATGAGTAAATTTATGAGACCATTATTTCAAAAACAACAATCACTATTAGGAAACTTGAATACTCAAACTGAAGAAATGGTTACTGGTATAAAAACTGTTGCGGCATACAATCACCAAGAAATTGCTAAAGATGAATTCAATCACTTTAGTGATACTTATTGTAAAGTTGGTTTAAAAGCTCAAATTATATCTGGTTCAATGGGTCCAGTTATGAATTTTATTGGTAACTTAGGATATTTCTTAGTTTGCTTCTTTGGCGCTATTTTTGCAATCAAAGGAATTGGAACTACTCTACAAGGAGAAGTAATCGGAGCTGGTATTATTGCTATGTTTTTAAAAACTAGTAAACAATTTACCAGACCAATAAACGAAATTGCTCAATTATATTCACAAATATTAACAGCACTAACAGGTGCAGAACGTGTATTCGAAGTATTGGATGAAAAAACCGAAGACTTTACAGGTGAAATAAAAGTAGATTCAAGTAAACTTCATGGCGATATTGATTTTAAACATGTCGCATTCGGATATGTAAAAGATAAACCAGTATTAAAAGACTTTACGGTTGATGTATATTCAGGACATAAAATTGCTTTAGTTGGGGCAACTGGATCAGGAAAGACTACTATTGTAAATCTTCTAATGCGTTTCTATGATATTGATTCAGGTAAAATTTCAATCGATGGTATTGATATTTCTAAAATATCAAAGAAAGATTTGCGAGATAATATTGCCATAGTATTACAAGATGCAGTATTATTTGAAGATACTATTGAAAATAATGTCAAATATGGCAAAGAAAATGCAACCGATGAAGAATTTAACCGTGCAATTGAAATGGCAAATTGTGCAAAATTCATTAGACGTTTACCAGAACAAGAAAAACGATTAAGAGCAATGTGTGAGTATAAAGGTTATGAAATATATAAACTTTATAAAGATGCTGGAATTAGTGCTAAAACTGGTAATACTAGACCTGCCTTTGAAGAACTATTACAAGATATAAGAGATAAAAAATGTAATACTATTGTTGTATTAAAGTTAGATAGATTAACTCGTTCGGTATTTGATTTAGAAGGTATAATGAACTTTCTTGAGGAAAACAATGCTTATTTAGATTGTGCTAATGAAGAAATTAATACTACCAATTCAAGTGGTAAAATGGTTGCTAGACTTTTAACAACAGTTTCACAAAATGAAATAGAAAGAACAAATGAAAGAACTAAATTTGGTTTATCTGGAGCGATTAAAGAAGGACATATTCCTGCTCGTGCTCCACTTGGTTATAAACATATTGATAAAAAATTAGTTCCTGATCCACTTACAAAAGATATTGTAATAAGAATATACAATTTATATTTTGAAGGAAAATCTTATTATAATATAGCAACCATATTTAATGAAGAACAAGTTTTAGGTAAAACTAATTGGAAAGATACAGGAATATTAAGAATTATTTCTAATGAAGTTTATAAAGGCGATTATGTACATGGTAAAAGGACAAATCATCCTACTCTTTATAAAGATGTTGTTGAACCAATAGTAAGCAAAGAAATGTGGGATAACTGTCAAGTCCAAAAGAAGAAAAATCAAAAGAACTATATGAGAACACAAACTTATATCTTTTTACAAAAATTAAAATGTCCTAAATGTGGAAGAATACTTGCTGGTGGTGCTTCACATAAGATTAAATCTGATAAATGGTATTTCTATTATAGGTGTGGGAATTGTAAAAGCAATATTCACGAGGATAAAATTGAGGATAAAATAAAAGTTTTACTAGCCGACATATTAGAATACGATAATGTTGTTAATGAATTTTTCTTGCCAGTATTAAAATCTAAAATAGATAATCCAAAAGAACAATTAGAAAAAGAATTAAAATCTTTAAATAATAAACGAGATAGAATTAGAAAAGCATATATTGATGAACTATTTACGGAAGAAGAATTTAAACAAGAATCTAAATTAATAGAAAATCAAATTGAAATGGTTAATTCTAAATTGTTAGAAAACTCACAAGCAGGACAATTAAACTTTACTACTGAAGATATACTCTTAAAAAGAGATATGGATTTTATTAATAAAATAAAACTTCCAATATCTTATTATGCTTTTAATGATAATTGGGATTTACTAGATCGAGATACTAGAGCTGATATAGTTATGAGATATATTGATGATATAGAACTTGAACTTAAAGGAAACAAATATGAAGTTAAGCAAATTAACTTTAGAAGTACTTTCTATAGTGATTTTGAAGAATTATATAAGAAAGGTTATATCGATAAGAAAAGACCTCTTACATACGATTTTAATGGTATATGTGTCGATACAAATATAAGGTATAGTGAATACTTACCTATTAAAGATGTAATGCAACATCTATGTAGATTAAATGAATATTATGAGGTTAATTTATATAAAGGAACTTATTATAAAGAAACTGAAAAATTAGATATAGGACCACTTCAAAGAAATGAAGTTCCTATTAGAGTATTCCCATTACAAAAAGATAACAATGGAAATGAAAATTGGTTATCAATGGGAATGCTTGCTACGAAGAATAACCCGAATGATATAAAGGTAAACATTAGAGATGTATTTGAAACAATACCAGATAATGTTACCGAAGAGGATTTTTAAAATGCGTGGCACGTTTTGTTTACGAAGTAAATGAAAGTGGCGATAGCAATTTAAAAATTGATACTTTATGTAGTTTTAACCATTACGAAGTTTTAGTTATTACGGAATAAAGTAAACGGATTCTAAGGTGGTAAACCTTAGCCCACTGGATATTTTGTATGGAACGTACAAAATTCCTAGGGGGTTAGAAATTTTGGATGACCAAAATGACCACTTGAGTGGTCACTTCTAGAAAGGAGGAAACTATGTCAGAACTTGCCTATTCATTACATTTAGGTAGTGATAAAAATAGAAAAAACATATCTAAACAAAATGGTAAAAACAATTTAAGTGGAACAACATCTTTACCCAATAATGCTATTCAAAATGTAAGACAATTATCAAAAGTAGATAAACATAATTATAGAAAATATGATGATAATCAAGAGCTAATAGGAATAGTTAGAGGTACTTCTTCTCCACTTGATGATGTAAAGGAATTATATTTAAGTGAGTTTGAAGAAGCAAGACTAGAATATAATTCTAAACAAACTAGACCTAGTCGTATGATTGATAATTATTTTGATAATGTATCTAACAATGAGAAAAAGGATCTTGCTTGTGAAATAATACTGGAACTTGGAGATAAAGAATATTGGGATACTAAAGATGAAAATTTTAAGAAGAAAATGTCTGAAGTTTATAAAAAACAAGTTGATGATTTAGAAATGCTTGTTCCTAACTTTAAAGTAGCTAGTGCTATAATTCATTATGATGAAACAAGTCCACACTTACATATTGTTGGTGTTCCTATTAAATATAAAAATAAAAATGGTATGGAAAAACAAGTTGGTAAATCTGATGTATTTACTAAAAAATCTTTAATAAGATTACAAGACAAAATGAGAACTTTATGTATTGAAGAATTTAATCACGTATATAGTTTAGATTCTACTTTAAAGCAGAAACAAAAAGGTAGAAATAGAGATATTCATGTATCTGATATGGATAACTATATAGAAATGAAAAAACAAATTGAAAATAATACCGAAAATCTAAAACAAGCAAATAAAAAATCTTCAGTGTTGAAAGAAAACTCTAAAGATATAAAAGATAAAATTGATAAATTAAAAACATCTAAACTAAATAAAGATAATTATATTTTATCAAAAGAAGATAAGGATTTTTTTATCAACTTTATCAATAAAGTTAATGATACTAGTAAAGAATATGATAAAATACAAACTCTATCTAATACTTTGATTAATGCTAATGAACAATTAAAAGAAAAGAATAATAAAATTAAAACTCTTACCGAAAATAATAAAGCACTTAACTTAAGAGTTGAATCTTTAAATAATATCATTAAAGAAAAAGATAAAGAAAAGACGATAAATATATTGATGTAGTTAGATATGTATGAAGATAATGTTATTGATGACAACGATATTGATGATTTGAATTTAAGCAAAGAAAAAGATGACTTTGAAAGATAAGGAATGGATTTGTCTTTTAATTTTTCTTTCCTCTATTATGTCTTCTTTGCACCATAAATTTCCATATTTTTCTAAATTCCAAAACCATTTCTCTTGGGATTTTTAAATAATCAATCAAAATTTCTTTATCAATTATATCCAACAATTCTTCAATATCGTTCTTATCTCTAATTTTTTCATCTACTAATTTTAGAAGTTCACTTGTTTTTTTATCAGATAGATTATCAATTTTAGGTAAAAATATATTTGATACTTCTTTGGGCAATACTTCTAAAACACCTCCGCCATAGCTTCTGCCATTCAATTCAACAAATGCAAAAGTTATACTATTATAATATGATAGTAACACTTTATTTTTATTAATACCATCATAAAAATTAATTCTGTGCATAGTATCTGTAGATACCGCATTTATTTTATTCATAACAAATTTAGGATAATTATTGCTTCTACGAAGGAAAAAAGCATCCGGAACCCAAATAGATGGAATGGAATACCATTTATTTCTGATTTTACATTTATATCCTTTATTAGCACCAATTTTTTCTCCATACTTTATATACTTTTGTTGCTTCTTGTTTAATTGAGCAAAATCAATATTTTCATCAAAATTTATTAGGTATGCCTTAACCCCTTTATCAACATTAAATTGCCAATCTTTTTTATCAAAAAATAAACCATGTGCTTGAGAACTTCTACCAATCAAAGGAATAGCAACGCTATTTAAATCATATTCATCAACAGTCTCCTTGTTAACTGAAAAATAATCATTATTACCAGTTGTAATCCCAACATTTATTAAGGCAACATCTTCAAACTTCTGAAATTCATTATTGTCTTTAATGCTATCAACAAGAGTATTTTGATATTCACTTAAGTAATATTTTGTCCATTTATTTCTTTCGTTAGCTAAATGATTATAATCTAATTTTTCTAATGAAAAATTATCTATAAGATCATCTAAATTTTTAAAAGAACAATTTGCAATACTGCATTTTTCTACATTGTTGCTTTTTTCACCAATGAATATAATAACTTCTTGTTCTGCATCATCAAAAACCAAATCATCAAACGAAATAATTGTAATTTTACTTAGTTCTCTTGATAAATAAACACGCAAATCCTCTGCATATACTACTTGAAGCAATTCAGCAGGAATAACAAAACCAATTTTTCCGTTATCTTTCAATAAATTTACACAAGAAACTAAGAAAAAAACCCAACTATTTATCAATTTATTTGGTACCATATTATTTTCTAATAAGACTTTTGATTGTCTTTTTCGTTGTTTTTCAGTTAAATATTGATATCTTATATATGGAGGGTTTCCTAAGATTAAATCATATTTTTCTTTTGTTGATTGATAAAAATTATAAAAATCATCATTATACAGATTAATGTTTTTTTTATTTTTAATCAATTCAACACATTTATCATATTCTTCTTTTACTATCTCTATGGCATCTACTCTTTTATATTTTTTATTTTTAGATTTTTCTAAAATGCTACTTAAAAACACACCATCACCACAACTTGGTTCTAGTATTTTTAAGTCTTCATTATATAATAAAGAAGTTATGAAATTAGCTAATTTTTCTGGAGTATAATATCCTCCACGTTCTTTTTTAAAAGATATATCCTTTTTTAATTTCATAATTTTATCCTTTCATATCGATTAATTTTGTTATGTTATTATTAATTTTTCTAATTAAGTCATCTTTTATTCTATTTGTTAGACTTATACTCTCTAAATTTTGATTTTTAATTAATTCATCGTTTAATTTATTAATTTTTATTACATCAGATACTATTTGATTATATATGTTGTTTTCAATTTCGTTTGAAAAATCAATATCAATTACCGGAAGTTTGTTTAAAACCTGAGTTCCTCTAGAATAAAATCCTCCCTCAAAGTCGCTACCCATACATTCCATAGCACTCGTCATTAATGGATGACTTAAATATGCCTGAAGAAAAAACAGATTATATTTGCTATTTTTATTAAGTTTAATTCCACAATACCCAGCTGTACCTCCGCTTTGTATAACTAAATTATTATTGTCATACATAAACATAGGTTCTTTTGACATTACACCAACAATCAATTTTTCCTGGTCATTAAATTCAGTCAAAGCCTGAGTTCTACCAAATTGATACCAACTATCTTTGGTAGAATTTGGAACATCTCTTCCAACTTTTTTTCCCGAAACTTGCTTTGGAACTATCCTGTCATAAAAATTATTTACATATTCTTTAAATTTTTTATATTCATCTAAATTAATTAAATTTCCATTTTGATCATAAGGAAATATAATATATTTGTCTGTCAATAGTGGATCATAAGTCTTCACATTCTTTTCAGATTTCGTTATTGGCTGAAAATATCTTTTTACAATGCTTTTTTCGACTTTATATATTTTATTTTCTTTTTCAAATTCAAGATAATTTTCATCTATTGACTTCACTTCTTTGCCTTTTATTACATATAGACTATTTAAACTAGTTTGTACTCCATTAAAAGGTGTAGCAATTTCTGAAAGAAGTAATGAATTTGCAAATAATTTTTTTAAACTTGCCATTTTTTCTAAATCAGTTGAAAGAATCCAAGTTTCAGAATCTATTTCATCACTATTTATTTTAATATTGTTTTCATTTATGTTATTTAATTTCCACATTTCATAATTTTGAATATAATTATATTCAAAATTTTCTGCTCTATCTTTATTAATTAGTATTATACACGTATAAGTTGTTTTATCTTCAAATATTTGTTGATAATTAAAATCTATTAATAGTCCTAAATATTTATTTTTAGTAATTAATTCTCTAAGATTTTTACCTGAACTAATTTTCATAAATTTATTTGGTATAATATAGCATAATTTACCATTTTCATTTAATAAATCAATTGCTCTTTCAATAAATAGAAAATACTTATCAAATTGTTTGTAAGCCGTGTAATATTGTTTTTTATAAATTGCGACTTCTTCTTCTGATAATAAATTAATCATATCTTCCGTTTTAACATATGGTGGGTTGCCAATTATTAAATCAAATTTAGAATCATTATTTATGTATTTCCATGAAAAAGGTTTTATTTCCATGTAATTATCGGTTTCTTCTGAAATCATATCAAAATCAACTAACGAATTTCCATTAATAATATTAAAATCCAAAGATGGTAATATTGGATCAACTTCTATAACAGATTCTTTATTTTCATTTTCAAGAACTTTTAACAACAAACTAAATTTGGCTACTTCAACTGCTTGATAATCTATGTCATTTCCATATATACATGAAAGTAAAATATTCTTTTTTTCAATATATTTTAATTTATAAGAATTTGTATAAGTTTCTTCAATATAATCAAAGCATTTATTTTCTACGTACCAACTTTCACAATAATTTATTAAACGTTCCAACAAGCATGTAAGAAAAATTCCTGAACCACAAGCAATATCCGCAAATTTCATTTTTTTAATATCATAAGGAGTTTTATTTTTAATAACTTTATCTAGTGATTTTTCAGTCATATATTTTACAATATCATAAGGGGTTGTAACTATTGATCGATTTAAATTATCCTTTTTTGCCTGTAGTTTAATAGAGCCATTTTCTTCAACTAATGTTTCTGATAAAAACAATTCATATATTTCCCCAAGAATATTAGAACTTATAACAGTAAAATCATAAGGGCTTATTGGATAATATAAAGAATTTATCATATTTTTTAAAATACTATTACTAAATATTTTTAATAATTCTTTCTCCTTAAAAATTCCTGAATTATATCTTTTATCAGCCATATTAAGTAATTTGATCAATTCATTTTGAAGCGTATTTTCATCAAGAACAGATTTTTTCAAAGTTTTGTACAATGGTAAATTTCTATCTTCACAAATTCTTAGAAAAACAACCTGATTAATTAAGGTTTGTATTTCCAAATTAATTTTTTTAAGATTTTTTTCTTTTTTATACAAATAAGTTCCTAATTCTAGTCGCCATTCATTTATTTGATTTAAAAATATATCATCAACATCTAATCCTAAGCTAATATTATTTTCAAATTTTTTATCAAATGTACCATCATAAACAATTTCTCGTGATATTAAAGAATATATTTCATCATATTTATCTAAATAATCTGTATAATGATATCTACCAACTAAGTTACTATTAGTATTATCATCACTCTTGGGCATAAAGGTTGAATCATAGATTACTAAATCCTCAAAATTGGTTAATAATACTATTTTATGTTTAGCAGACCATCCATATCTTCTAGCCTGAAAGCAGCAATCCTTATCCATTAGTATATTGACATGTGGTTTTTTTGCTTCAACAAAAAATACTGATTTTCCATTTAATGTCATTGTATAATCTGGTTTACCCAATTCTTGTTCATACGATTCAACCAAAACTTCCTTATATTGTGGCCTTTTACCAGAATTATTCTGTACATCCCATCCAAAGTACTCAAGTAATTTATCAATGAATTCTAATCTACATTCACTTTCATTAAAATTCGAACTAATATAATAATCATGATTTTCAGAATATCTATCTATAAGAGTTTTTAATTTTTCTTTCACCTCTTCTTTACAAAATTGTTTACTCATTTTTACCTCCATATATTAATACTGCATTATTTACTAAATCCATTATAACATATAATACTGCAGTATTAGTATTTTTTTTGAATTTATGACCATTTTTTTACATAATATCAATAAATTAACAATATTATGTGCTATAATATTGTTAGTAAAAAACAGGAGAACTTAATATTATGAAAAAAAGGCAGGCAAATGATACTATTAAAGGATATTTTTATCAGTTTAATAAAACAATTTATGAAATTTTATCTCAAAGTAATCAAACTACAAAAATAATAGTTGAGGGTATTGAGGATATTGATATAAAGGGTGAAAATATAAATAATACTATTCAGTGTAAGTATTATTCAAAACAATCATATAATCACTCAGTTATAAAAGAAGCTATAATTTATATGTTAAAACACTTTTCAAATAACAAATCCAGTAATTTAAGATATAAAATATATGCTAATTTTAAAGATGGACAATCAAAATTACCGAGTTTAATACAATTAAATTTTTTTAAAGATAACTTCTTAACTTACAAAGAAAAAGGAACAATTCATAAAGTATATGAAGAACTTAACTTAACCGATAATGATATAGAAGAGTTTATGAAAAAAATCGATATAGATATAAATGCTACTGATTATGATACTCTCGAAGCCAACGTTATTGAATTATTAAAAAAAGAATTGAATATTTCCGATGAATTAGTGGATTTATATTTTCTTAAAGCAGGAAGCATTGTAAAAAATATTGCTATACAAGAAACAGAAGACAAAAGAACTATAACTAAAAAACAATTTATCAACTTATTAATGGATATTAATATTATATTAGACAAATGGTATATATCAAAAGTCAACAAAGAAAAATATTGTAGCTTAATAAGAAAAAAATATTTTTCGGAACATAATATATCTCCATATGAAAGAATTTTTATTATTGAATGTTACGAAAATACTCCCATATCAACATTAAAAAAAATAGCAAATGTAATTTCTAATAAATGGTCAAAGTTGTCTAAAAGAACTCCACAGCCTTTTTGTCCATATATTATTTTTTCTAATTTAAATGAAAATGAATTAGTATCATTAAAACAGAGCTTACATAATGATCATTTTAAATTTATTGATGGTTATGATTTTAGAGGTGCTAAATTTTCGGTAGAAAGTATAACTCAAGAAGCTAATTATAAAAATGAAATTCAAATTAAAATACTTGATATAAAAGAAATTGATAATGTGTTAAAGAAAATAAATAAAACAAAAGAAATCTATCAGTTTTATATAAATAAAAAGATTTATGATAATAAAAATGAACATCATGTTGTCATCAAAATAGACGAGTTAGATGACATTTTAAATATAATTTGAGGAGGATAAATCATATGGAAGAAGACAAAATAATTGCTGAAGTTATTTCAGTATTACCAAACAAAATTAAAATATCTGTAGATGATATAAATGATTTTAAAATTGCAGAAGAAAAATTAAAAATAGGTTCCTATATTGAAGTTAGTGACAATGATAATTGTAAATTAATGGCAATTATAGAAAATTTTTCTATAGAAATAAAAGGAAATGAATCTAGTGAAAGAAGATACATTTTAGAAGCAAGTCCATTAGGAATAATAAGCAGTGGTAGCTTCGAACGAGGTGGCGATAACATTTCTATTCCACCAAAAGATGTAAAGCCAGCTAAAAGAGAAGATATAATAAAAATATTTTCGTCATCTGCAAAAAGTGAGGATAAAAAATTTGTTTTTTCCACTCTTTCCTCTGATCATTCAATTCCTATACCAGTAGACGGAAATAAGTTTTTTAATAGGCACATTGCAATTGTAGGATCAACTGGTTCTGGTAAATCTAATTCTGTTGCTAAAATATTGCAAAATGCTATATCATCAAAAAATAGTAATTACTATGGATTAAATAATTCGCATATAATTATATTTGATATTCATTCAGAATATAAGTCTGCATTTTCTAATGCTAATTATATTGATATTGACAACTTAGTTTTACCTTATTGGTTGTTAAACAGTGAGGAATTACAAGAATTATTTATTGATACAGAAGCAAACGATCACAATCAAAGAAATGTATTTAAAGAATCCGTTGTTAATAGTAAAAAAAGACATTTCCAAGGAAATGAAGAGCAAAAAAACAAAATACATTTTGATTCACCATTATTTTTTGATATAGATGAAATTTTAAAGGATGTTAAAGAAAAAAACGAAGAAATGGTACCAGGTAAAACTGCTGCAAAAGCAGGACCATTAAATGGAAAATTAACAAATTTTGTTAGCCGTTTAGAAAACAAAATTAACGATAGAAGATTAGATTTTTTATTAGGAGATAAAGCTAAAAATATAACATTCGAAGATACTTTAAAAAACTTAATTGGTTATAAAAAAGAAAATTGTAATGTAACTATAATCGATTTAAGTGGAGTTCCATTTGATGTTTTAAATATTACAGTTTCTCTCATATCAAGAATACTTTTTGAATATGGATATTATTACAAAAAAATTAGATTTTCTCAAAATCCTTCTGAAATTATAAATAATGATATACCTTTATTACTTGTTTATGAAGAAGCACATAAATATGCACCAAATAGTGATTTATCAAAATATAAAGCCTCAAAACAATCAATAGAGAGGATTGCTAAAGAAGGACGTAAGTATGGCATAACATTACTGCTTGCAAGTCAAAGGCCTTCTGAAATTTCTGAAACAATATTTTCACAATGTAATAATTTTATTGCAATGAGATTGACTAACCCAAATGATCAAAATTATGTGAAAAGATTATTACCGGATACATTTGGAGAACTTATAAATAAAATGCCTTCTCTTAAAGTTGGAGAAGCATTACTTATTGGTGATGCTGCCATTATTCCATCGATTGTACAAATTGATGAGTGCAAAGAAAAACCATCGTCAAATGATATACCATACTTCGATTTATGGAAAGAAGAATGGAAAAATCTAGATATAGAAAAAATAATAACTGAATGGACAAAATAAATTTGAAAATGTATTGGTAAAACAACAATTATGTGTTAGAATAAAGATGAAAATTAGCTATTTATCAACTTTTTAGGAGTTTCAAATAACCTTTGTTATCGTTCCATAATAAAATCAACTTACAAACTTAAAAGTTCGTAAGTTTTTATTTTATATAAAACTTTAAAAGTTCCCCTATCACAGAAAGAAGAACTTTTTTATTCATTTGAAATTTTTAGTTATATGTTAAATTTTCTATACAATTTATTATTTATGAAAATATAAATTTAATTGTTTTTCAATATCCATTTTTAACTTTTTAATTGTGCAATCATTATGAATTTCATCCATATCTTTTCTTACACTTCTTGGAAATATGTTTTTCATATCTTCAGCATAGTAGACTCCATCTCTTGGTATTCTTGAATCAGTAACTTTATATTTATTATTAGTATGTTCTACTACAAACATATAAGGAATAGAAGAACTACTATCTTGTTTTATCTTGTTATTCTCCAAATAATATTTTTCTTCTAAAACCCATGCATAAACAATATAAAGTTTATGATTATTTTTTTCTTCAATTAAATAAGTTCTAATACTAACAAACGACTTTTCATTTTCATGATGCTTAGGTTCACTTTCTTTTTTTTCTAGCAAGTAATTTTCTACTCCACTTATAATTTCTTCTTCATGAAGATCAACCAAAGGAGCATATTTAAATCCCCATGTACTAAATACCACAGGATCATTGTTATTCATTCTATTAACATCTACACAAAACATTAATCCAGTTATTGTAATTAAAATTATCATTATTCCGACTACTATTTTAAATATCTTATTCTTATTTGCGATTTTTTTATTTGTATAATCAATCGTTTTAAAAATGTTTTCTTCTAGTTTGCTTTGATAATCTTCCTTTTCAATTTGTTCTCCACTAATTAATTCATTTATTGTTATACCTAATTCCTTACACAATGGCATCATCAATGATAAATCAGGAAGGCCTCTACCATTTTCCCATTTTGATATTGCTCTATCTGTAACACCAATTTTATCAGCTAATTCTTGCTGTGTCATATTTTTTTCTCTACGCAGTTTTAATATAAATTTTCCTATTTTTTCTTGATTCATAATTTTTCTCCTTTCGTAAATACATTATAGTACAAAGGTTATTAAAATACACCAAACTAACCGTAGAGTTTTATAAATTATAAGTTGTCGTTACTCTTTAAAGAACAATGAATCTATAATAAAATCACCAACACTTTGCCATTCTTTTTGTAATTCAGTAGTACAGTTAAATGTAACAATTACTAATTTATCATTATATGAAAAGAAAATCATATTATTGTAAATACTTGTATCTTGTGCATTACTAATTAATTTTATTTTACCAATATTATACTTATTTACTTCATATAAATCACTAGATATTATTTCACTATTATCTTTTAGTAAATTTTCCATAGTTTCTTTGAATGACTTTATTTGTGTATTACTCATTTTATCATCTGTTAAACTAACTGCCACATTTATTGTTGTTTCATCATTAGAAAATACAATATTAGGAACATTACCATTATATTTTTTTGTAATAGTTTCATAATCTAACTGTTTAAAACTTTTGGGAATTTTTAAATAAAATTTACTATTATCAAAACTATAATATTCTGTTTCTATTTCAACACCACTTTCAGTTTTAATAGTTAGTGTTTCTAATTTTTCTTTTTCTTCTTT
>OIGD01002549.1_pt1 | contig 13918 bp, 11 predicted proteins | sample 1582211 | NCBI WGS metagenome assembly OIGD01 (sample SAMN04414078, study PRJEB24778) | human gut metagenome | material: faecal | host: Homo sapiens
TGAAAATAACGTTAAATTAATAAGAAAAGATAGTTTAGGTAATTTATCATGGGATACTAGTGATGAATCAATAAATGGTGGTGCAGGAATAAATCAGTGGGGAGAAAGTACAGATGCAGATGGAAATGAATATGCTGGTGCAGATCTACAAGTATATTTAAATAAGATGTATTATGGTGGAGATACAACAGTGACGTGTTATATAGGAAGAAAGAACGCAACAACGATATGTCCAAAAGATAGTAAGGGTAATTTCCTAACAATAAATGAAACATCAAAAAGTTTAATAGATAATCATATATGGAACACAGGAGCAATTGAAAGTAAGGTAACAGATACACTTTCGTTTTATAGTGATGAAAGAGGAACGAAAACAGGTAAGATATGTACTAGTGGTGATTATTGTAATGATACAGTAATAAGAACAACAGAGTGGACAGGATATGTAGCACTACCATATGTAACAGACTGGGCATATGCAAGTGAGAATAGTGTATGTGAAACAAATATGGCAACAGGTGAATGTAATAAAAATAATTGGTTGCACAAGGGAAGTGGTTGGGGAAACTTTATATGGTATTTATCTCCTAAAGTTGGGTCTACTGCTGTTGTATGGCAAATATATGGAGATGGATTTACTAATGTCAATTCACTTGCATACATGAATCGCTTATTTTTTTCCACCATATATCTAAAATCCAATGTCTTAATAGAACGTGGAAATGGAACAAGTAGTGATCCATATATATTAAAAGCAAGTGCCTAATAAAAATATTTGTTGTTACTAAACAAAATAAATTAAATGCATAGAAAATTTTAAAATTCTATTTTTTATTGAAATTTTTATATTAAAATTGTATACTTTTTACAGTAGGTGATAATGTGAAAAAAAATGGATTTACTTTAATAGAATTGTTAGTATGTTTTATATTAATAACATTTGTATCGTTATCTTTATTTAAAACAGTATTATCTCTTTCACAAAAGCAAATAAAAAATATTTCATATAATGAGTATCTTACTTTCGCATCTGTATTAAGTAATACATTACAAAAAGATTTTGAAGAAAAAAAGATAACTAGTTTTGTATCTTGTGGAACAAATTGCTATGATATTACATATGAAGGTAATGAAATTATTAGATTAAGCATAAATAAAAGTAAAAGAACTTTTACTTATGGAAATACAACAGAAACTTTACCTAATAGTTATATGTTTTATTCTGATTTAATGTTTAATTCATATGAATCAGGTGATATTCCTGATGGAGTAAATAAATATATAACTATAACAATACCAATAAAAGATAAAAATTCAGTTAGTTATAGTGATATTAAATATATGTATCAATATAGTGACAATATAAGTTTTAGCTAAGAAAAAAGCCGGAAATAAACTTTTCTGACTTTTCTTATTTTAAAAATAAAATAGTTATTATTCCCATTATAATACAATAATAAGCAAAGTATGCAAGTTTTCCATTTTCCATTACTTTCTTAAACCATTTTATTGAAAAATATGTAACAACCATAGATACAAACATTCCAAGCGTGTATGGTAGAAATAAAGAATCGGCATTACTACTAGTAACTAAATCTTTAACACTTAATACCATTGTTGCCATACTAATAGGCAAATATAACATAAAACTAAATTTGAATGCAGTATCTCTTTTTAAATCTCTACTCATTCCACCCACTAATGTAGAACCACTTCTACTTATACCAGGAAATAACGCAATTACTTGAAATAACCCAATAATCAATGCATCAACAAATGTAATGTCTTTTTTTTCTTTTGTACCCTTAATATTACTTACTAACAATATAAGAACAGCAGTTATAAGAAGTGATACTCCAACAATTTTTACAGATGTAATTCTTTCAATAGTATCTTTTAACAATAATCCAAATATACCAGCCGGTATTGTAGCAACAATTATAAGAAGTGCATATCTAAAGTTTTCATAATACTTATTTTCTTTTGTTTTTATATACATAAAGAAATCTTTAATAATACTTATAATTTCCTTTCTATAAAAATATACAATTGCTATAAAACTACCAAAATTAGTAATTATTTCAAAATTCAAATCCTTAAATGCCTCTACATTAAGAATAGAATTAAATATTACTAAATGCCCACTAGAAGAAACCGGTATTGGTTCTGTAAACCCCTGAATAAAGCCTAAAATTAAATACATAAATAATTTCACATTTATCACCTCTAATAAATTATATAATAAAAATAGAAATTAATAAATAAAATTTATTAGGTGGTTATATGTTTTTACGTGGTATTCTATTTCTACTTGGAATAACTTTGACAGTTATTGGACTAACAAATATAATTCTTTATCTAAATTTATTAGTTAATGGGTATACTTTTTTAGAATATGTTAATTTTATTATTAGAAGATTTGAATGTCTTTCTCTAATAATTGGCATTCTTTTAATATATTTATCTATATATAGGAGGAAAAAGTGAAATATATTTATGATATATTGTTAAATTACAATGAAAGATTATATGAATTTTATGAATGGGAGGATAATGATTATTTCGATTATGTAAAAAAGATAGAAGTTATAAAAGTATCGAAAGATACAATAAAAGATATTATTAAAAATCAAATAATGATAGATTCAGAATTAGTAAAACAACTGCACAATACTTGTGAAGTTTATACAAACAGAAGCGTAAAAAATGTAGAATATGCATGTCTTTTCTGCTCTAATTCAACAGTTGTAGCAGTAGAATTTAATTATAAAGGAATATCCATAATGAAAAGTGATTTATTAATAGAAGAAGCATTGGACATAATTGAAATTATGAAAAAAGTTAAACCAGTAGATATTAAATATCAAATATTAAATAAAAGTGAATTTAGTTTAACTACCAGATCTGAAGAACAAAAATTAAATTTTATGAAAAGAGAGATATCAAATATTTATAAAAATAATGATTTTGATAAATTAAAATATATTTATTATGAATGCTTTAATAAAGAAGAAAATAGTTTAGTAGATATGTATAATAATTTGATGAAATACATAATATCACTCCCAACTAATTTATATGAAATTCTTATGATATACCAAAATGGTTTGAAAAAATAATAACATTTAGTTATTGTTTTTTAATGGATAAAAATAAGAAAACAATTAACAATCATATATTTGATTTGATATAATGAAACAAAAGGAGGTAATTATGCATAAAGAATACGAATGTACTATACTTGAAATAGACACTAAATTCATTTCAAAATTAGAAAATATGGGTGCTAAAAAGATAGGAGAATATTTTCAAAAAAGATATGTATATGAGTTTAATCCAATTAATGAAAATAAATGGATTAGATTAAGAACTAATGGGATTAAAACCACACTTGCTATAAAAGAAGTAATAAATAAAAATGAAATAGGAGGAACTAATGAAATTGAAATAGAAGTTTCTGATTTCGAAAATACTAACAATATCTTAAAAGAACTTGGATATGTTGCAAGAAATTACCAAGAAAACAAAAGAATAAAATACTTATTAGATGATGTCAACATAGATATAGATTCTTGGCCATTAATTCCTACATATGCTGAAATTGAGGGAAAAAGTGAAGAGGAAGTTAAAAAGATTATAGCAAAATTAGAAATAGATTCTAGCAAAATTACTACAATGGACGTTACTAGTATATATATGGAAATATATGGAATAGATATTTTAAAAATAAAAAACTTAGAATTCAAAAACTAATTTTATTAAAAGTTCACACACAAATTATAAAAAGTGTACACGGTGTGATTTTTAAGCAAAAATTTTACATATTAATTACTAAATTACTAAATCCCTAAATTCCTAATTTTGACAAATACGTACAAATGTGCTAAAATAGCAATCATTTGTTAAGGGGGTTGTTTATAATGAAAGAAGAAATAATTGAAAATATTTTTAAACAGGCACAACAAAATTTTGCTAGACCAATATCAAAAGAAGAAATAATAAAAATAATAGATGAAACTGAAAATAAACTTGGATTTGAATTGTCGGGTTATGCTAAACAGGATAAACCATATCGCCAATTTTTTGATGAAAAAACACTAAATTCTACATTTCCAAACAAAAGAATAGCTAGTGTAGTGATAGAAAAAGCAAATGAGGTAAAAAATGTTATTGCATATAGGAGTGGAAAAACGGTTACATATGGTGAATTATCAGATAATATATTAAAATATGCATCTATACTTAAAAATAATTGTAATGTAGGAAGTAAAGATATAATAGTTATGTGCACACCCTCTGTAATAGAGGCAATATATGTATTCTTTGCAGCTAATTTAATAGGTGCGATAGTAAGACCGTTAGATCCAATTAGCAATAAAGAAACAATAGAAAAATGTGTAAAAGAATCTAATTCCAAATGTTTAGTTACATTGGATTTATCCTATTCTAAATTAAAGGATATAAAAGTAGATAATGTAATGTATTTACCAATTGCTGATTCTATACCATTTGCATCTAAATCGCAAAAAGTATTATTGAAATTATTAGAAAAAATATCTCTACTAAAAATAAAAATGGATAAAAATTCTAAATGGAGAAGTTTTGATGAGTTATTATCAAAATTAAATGCTGAAAAATTAAATATTTATGATTTTGAAGAACCCTTTAGAAAAGATGAAATTGCAGCTATCTTTCCTACAAGCGGTTCTACCGGTGAATCTAAAGGCGTAGAAATAACTAATGAAAATTGCTTGAGTTCTGTTTATAAACAATTATATTCAAAATTCGATATAGACAAAACAGATTCACTATTTAATCCAATGCCACCTTCTAGTTCTTATTTTTGGTATGATATAGTTTTAGCAGCAGTTTGGCAAGTGACAACATCTCTTAGTCCACTGTTTAATCCTAAAAAATGTGCAGAAGAAATATTGAAAGATGAAAGCACAGTTGTATTAGTTGGACCTTTATTAATACAAAGAATTTGTGATTACATAGAAAATATGGATAAAAAAGGGGTAAAAATTGATTTATCTAAGAAAAAACACTTCATATCAGGGGGAGATTTGCTTGAATTAAATCTTGAAAAAAGAGCAAACAAAATTTTAAAAAAATGTGGTTCAAATAGTGTAATTGAAAATGCATTAGGAACTTCAGAAACATGTGGACCAGGATTAAATCCTAATGGTGTTTTGAAAAATAAAGATACATATTATGAAGGTTCTGTTGGAGTTGTATTCCCAGGCAACGAAATGGCTATATTTAAATTTGACGAAGAAAATAATGAAAGAAACATCCAAGATGAAAATTATAACAGAGGAGTTATGTATTATGAAGCGGGAGAAATTTGTTACAATGCAAACAATCCTAATGTGTTTAGAGGATATTACAACAATAAAAAAAGTACTGAAGAAACAATAATAACACACTCAGACGGAACAAAATGGTATCATACAGGAGATTTAGGGTATATGGATCCTGCAGGACATAGTTTTTGTTTAGGAAGAAAGTATGGTTTAATAGTAAGAGATGGACATAAAGTATGGGCTCCAAAAATAGAAAATATTGTAAAAAGCGTACAAGGAGTAAAAGATTGTGCAATAATAGGTGTTTCTAATAAAAAAGAAAAAGAAACTCCGGCATGTTTCATTGTTTATGAAGATTATTTAACACAAGAAATGAAAAATAATATCAATTTAGAATTAAAAGGAAAGATATTATCTCAACTAGATGATTTCCATATGCCAACACACTATATAGAATTATCTGAGATTCCAAGAAATTTAATGATGAAAGCAAAAATTAAGGAACTGAAAGAAATATATGACAAATTATCTGTAGAAGAACAACCAAAAAGAAAAAAACTTATATTCAACAAAACTATTTTTGAAAAGTAGGTAAATTACCTACTTTTTTAATTTTCAAAAAAATGATATACTATTTTAAAGTAGGTGTAATATGAATGTAGTTTTTACAATAAGTAGTTCAATATATGTATTCTTGCTTTTATTTGTTTTCTATTCTAAGAAGAGAATAAATCATCCGGAAACTAAGATATTTTCAAAAATTTTGCTATGTACATTTACTGGAACTATTTTGGAAATAATAAATTATTATTTGTTAAAAATAGGATTAAATAAAAATGATACTATATTTGTAATAAGTACAAAACTTATATTGATATATTACGTATTTTGGACATCATATTTTTCAATGTATGTAAATATCATTTCAGATAGAATAAAACTGAATACATTATATAAATTTACAATCCCAATATTATCAATTATAATTTTAATGTTAAAAATCAATTACTTAAATAAATTAAACTTGAGTATTCCTACAGGATATGCTGTTTATTTGGTTTATGGAGTATCTTTTGTATACATAATATTAGGGATAATTAAAGTGGTTACCACATTCAAAAAAAGATTAATAAAGAAATATCTCCCATTACTAACTTTAATAATTTTATCAACAATTGCTACTATTATACAATTTATAAAACCAGAAATATTACTCATGAATTTTATCCATACCATAATATTATATATACTATATTTTACAATAGAAAATCCAGATATAAAAATGATGCAGCAACTAGAATTAGCTCGTGATCATGCAGAAAAAGCAAATAGAGCAAAAAGTGATTTTTTAAGTAGTATGAGTCATGAAATAAGAACACCACTAAATGCAATAGTTGGATTATCAGAAGATAACTTAACATATGAAGAAAAACTACCACAAGAAGTAGTAGAAAACTCACATGATATAGTAAACGCATCACAAACACTACTAGAAATAGTAGGAAATATACTAGATATAAACAAAATAGAAGCAGATAAAATGGAAATAGTAGAGGCAAAATATAATTTAAGAGAAGAAATAACAAATATGTGTAAAGTAACAACAACAAGAATAGGAGAAAAACCAATTAAATTTAAATTAAATATATCAGAAGATATACCATATGAGTTAATAGGAGATAAAATAAAAGTAAAAACGATAGTAAATAACTTGTTAACAAATGCAATAAAATATACAGAAAAGGGAGAAATAAACTTAAATATAAGATGTATAAATGATATAAAAAGGAACATATCAAGAATAATAATTACATGTCAAGATACAGGAAAAGGTATAAAAAGTGAACATATAAAAAGATTATTTAATAAATTTGATAGATTAGATGTAGAAAAGAATACAACAACAGAAGGTACAGGACTAGGACTAGCAATAACAAAAAAATTAGTTGAAATGATGGGAGGAACAATAAATGTAGAATCACAATATAAAATGGGATCAATATTTATAGTACAATTGCCACAAAAGATAAGTAAACTAGTAGGGGAAGAAATAGAAAAAGAAGAGATAAAAATAAGAGATGTAAAATATGAAGGAAAAAAGATATTAATAGTAGATGATAATAAACTGAATATAAAAGTAGCGAAAAAAGCATTAAAAGATTTTAATTTTGAATTAGATGAATGTTATGATGGAATAGAATGTATAGAAAAGATAAAAAGTGGAAAAACATATGATTTAATACTAATGGATATAATGATGCCAAATATGAATGGAGAAGCATGTATAGAAGAATTAAAAAAGATAGAGGGATTTAATACACCAGTAATAGCACTTACAGCAGATGCATTAAATGGAGCAAAAGAGAAATATATAAGTGAGGGATTTATAGATTACATAGCAAAACCATTTAGTAAAGATCAAATTAAAGAGAAACTAGAAAATATATTAAAAGATAAAGTGATAGTAAAAATTCCAGAAAAAAAATTAAAAAATATATTTAAAAATGAGATAGAGTCTAACGATTCTATCTTTATTTTTATATCCGATAATTTAATTTCAAAACTTTCAATGTTTTTATCAGGAGAAATAACACGTTCTTGTGCAATTGGGATTTCAGGTCAAACAGCAAGCGGCAAATCAACAATTGCAGAGGAAATTATAAACACTATTTTTGACTATTCAAATAAACGGGAAATTAAAAATGCAATATGCAGGATAAATACAGATGATTACTATTATGACCGGTCTGATTTAGTTAAGTATTATGGTGGTTTTGATAATTTTGCTAAAAATTATGACCTTGATTGTCCAGAGGCTCTTGAGTTAAGCTTAATGGCTAAACATATTTATGAACTATTAAGCGGCAAAAATGTTTATCTTCCTAAATACGATATGTCAGGCACAGCCATTCGGTATGACAATGCACAATACGTTAAAAGTTCAAAAATAATTATAACTGAAGGGCTTTTTACTTTAAATGAAGCATTGCATGATGTTTTGGATTTTAAAATATATGTTGATGTATCAAAAAATGTTCAAAAACAAAGATTCTTTAAACGAGCAGATGAACGTAATTTAGGTGACTCAGCTAATTCTGTTTATGAAAATGCATTAAAAAAAGCTAAAATTTATGTTGAACCAAATAGTCAATATGCAGACATTATTCTATCTGGTGAAGCTAAGCTTGAAAAATATAACGAATTTATTAGCAAAATTTTAGACCTAATTGATGAAATACATTTTGAAAATCAAATAGCATGATAAGAGGTCAAAATGAAAATATGTTTGCTATGCGGAACTTTTAACCCTATTCACAACGGTCATTTGGAAATTGCAAAATTTGTGCAAAAAAAGTTTCATTTTGAAAAAATTATTTTTATTCCTTCCTTTATTTCACCATTTAAGCAAAATCTTGATAAAAAAATAGCTTTGGATAGATTGGAAATGGTTAAAATTGCTATTAAAAGCAAAAAACATTTTGATTTAAGCGATATTGAATTTAATTTTAATGAAGTGTCCTACACTTATAACACAATATGCGCCATTTATAAAAAATATAAAGACGAAATTGAGGGAAAAATAAACTTTATTATAGGCTATGATGCTTTTTTAAATATAGATAGATGGTATAAGACTGATGAGTTAAAAAAGCTTGTTAAGTTCTTGGTTTGCACAAGAGATGTCAAAAACAATCAAAATATCAATGAAAAGTTTGAAAGTTTAAAAGCAAACGGATATGATTTTGAGCTTTTGGATTTTGCACCAATTGATATTTCCTCAAGTCAAATTAGGGAGAATATAAAAGTAAATAAAAAGATCGATAGTATGGTACCAAAGAAAGTTAAAGAATATATTTATGAAAAAAATTTATACAGATAATGATATTGAAAGATATAAAAGTTGGCTTAAGTCAAATTTAAGTGAGGAAAAATACATCCATTCGATTGGCACTATGGAGGAGGCAATGAGACTTGCCAAAAAATTTAATGTTGATTGTGAAGAGAAAATAAAAGTTGCAGCGCTTTTGCACGATTGCGCAAAATGCTTTACAATTGATAAATTAAAAGAACACATTGAAAATAGTCAAGATATTTGTATTGATTTTGATTTAGCAAATTATAAAACCTACCACGCGCCTGTTGGATGTTGTGTTGCAAAAAAAGAGTTTGATATTTATGATGAGCAAATTATAAATGCTATAAAATACCACACTGTTGGCCGTGTTGGGATGGATGATTTTGAGAAAATAGTTTTTTTGTCTGATAAAATCGAGCCAAAAACACGTAATATTGAATTTAGAAACATGATTTTAAAAGAGCTTGATAAGGAGAACGGATTAAATCGTGCAGTTTTATTATGTTTTAAATCAACAATAAAAAGCCTTCTTGACCGTGATTTGCCAATATGCAAGGAATCAATAAACGCATATAACTATATTTTGTCGTTTGTTATTTAAAATTAACAAATCTTTACATATTTTGCTAGCAAAAAATTTTTTTAGGGGATTTATATAAATATAAAACCGAGAGAAATTTTATGCAAAATATTGGTCAAACATACAAAGATTATAAAAAAGAACTTCCAAAATATGAAGCCTGGAAGAAACAACGTGATATTCGCAATGCTAAAAAAGAATATCTCTTTAAAACAAAACCTCCAAGCGAAGAAGAATTAAAGCGCGCAAAAGCCAAAGCAGATATTTTATTTAATGCTATTGATGTTATGGATGATTATTCGCAGGAGAAAGCCGAAGATACCGAACAAATTGTGCAACAAGCAGGCGGTGTTATTATGGAACTTGCTTTTTATATAGGTGGATTAATTGGTTTAGGAATAGGAGCAACCAAAACTGCTAAAAATACTATAGATAAATTATTAAAGAAAATACAGAAATTTAAAAAAATTGAAAATTCGGACATCAAATCTATATCAATTCTAACATTTAGTTCTTTGGGAGCACTTATGTTGGCAGGAATATCTCAAATTCCGCTTTCAATAATAAGTGCAAAATGTGAAGTAAGTGCTTCTCGTATTGCACGATTTGAAGCAATGAAAGATGAATTAAATGATTATAATCAGTTTGCAATTCTCGATGACAAACAAAAAGAAGAAGTTGCTAATTTAGCCCAAAATATCAAATTAAATAAAAAGGAAAAGAAAAATAATAAATTGCAAAACATATTTACAATGTTTGATCCTTTTGGACCTTTTAAAACTGTTTCTAATTTGTTAAAAGAAAAAGATGAAATAAATCAAACAAGAAAAATATATTTTGATGAAGTTAACAAAGAAGTAAAAGAAAACTATAATAAAGGCTTCACAGAAGAAAAAATTTTAGAATCAAAAAAAGATAAAGAACTTTTAACTTCGATGATTGAAAATATAGATATTAAATCGCAGGATTATGCTGAAAATATGGAATTAACTACTGTTGGTATTTCCCTGCTGGCATCTTGTTTGTCTTCGGTTGGTGCTATTAGTATAGATAAATTAACTGAAAATATAAAAAATGAAAAGACAAGAATGCTTTGTAGTGCCGGCATACCATTCATTTTCATGCTAATTACTACTTCATTTTTTACAAATATTCAAAAACTATCCTCAAAAATTGCCCGTTATAAAGTAATTGAAGAAATGAAACAAAATCCAGTCAATTTTGTTTATTATAGCGAAGAAGAAATTAATTCGGTTGATGAAAGCAAGATAAATGTTAAAAAAGAAGAAAAAGATAACATTTTTAAATTTATACCAAAAATTATAAAAGAATATAAAGAATATAAAAGATATGTTAAAGAAAATGATGAAAAAGATAAAAAATATAATAAGGCTCTAAAACAAATAGAAATAAGCAAGGAGCAGGAAAAAGAAGCAGCCAAATTCCAACGTAATACATTTTTAACATTTAATAAAATTGACGATAATTCTCAAAAATATTCAGAAAGTATCGAAGCTCGATGGGAAATGCTATCAAGACCTGTCACTGTCATTTCTTCGATGATAGGTGCTGCTTTATCTACCACATTATCAGTCAAACAAATGGATAAAAATAATTATGGAAGAGCATTCGCATTATATATTGGAGGATTAGGATTATCGCTTGTTCCAGCATTTATCCTTGAAATGATATCAACGAAACATCAAAAGCAAGCATCCCGTGTTGCAAATTATAAAGCGATAGAAGATTTAAAAGACTATCAGAACTTTGCTTAAATTAAAGTATTTCCTGCGTCACAAATTCTTTTGAAGCTTTAATTTTATTTTTGCGTTTTTTCCTTCTCATTAAATCTACAAACGCTTCAAGTCGTGTTAAATAGCCGGCTTTTCCTGTTTGTTCATCCATAATAAGTGTTAAAATAGGAATGTCGACATCCTCGCGCATTTTTGGGAAAATATTTTGTGACATAATTTCAGGCATGCATGTAAAAGGACTTATATGAATTATGCCGTCTTTACCCTGTTTATTTGCATATACAACGTCACTAACTGATTCCAAAGCATCACCGCCAATATCCCGACTTAAATAAGGCTTAGCAAGTCTAAAAGCACGCTCTAGATGAGTTTCACCTTTTTTCATAAACTTAGGAATAATTGCATCTTTTAAAAAACTTGAAACAGTAAGCGTTCTTCTTGTCTGAACACCCATTTTACCAAGTTCTTTTTCGATATTCTGGTTTGCAAAATAATCAAGAACAAGAAAAATTTCGCCTGTAATATCAACATAAACAATATCTCGCTTTTTATCAATTGGGGTTTTGCGAATGTTGGCTATTACTTCCCTTTTTGCTTTATCAAGCTGTTTTAAAGAATCTGCTTCATAAATTAAGTGAAGTCCCTGCTTGAAAGCACGTTCTGCTGTTCCAGTTTTTAATTCACGCGCACGGTAAAATGAGAGCACCTGCTCAAGCTTATCCAGCACAAATACTTTTTGAATCATTATGTTTATTGCACTTAAAATAACAAACGGATTCCGAACAGGCGTAAGTTCGGTTATAAAGTTATAAAATCCCTTTATCCCGTCATACAATTTAAGCTCAATATAATTTGATTCATAACCCATATTTTTTAAATTATTTTTAATACTTTTGCCATATTCACCCAAACGGCAAATCCCTGGAGAACCAATCATGGCAACATAGTCAGCCCCTGCTTCAATGGCTTCAACAAAATTTCCTAAAATAAGTTTATAAGGCAAACATATTGACTCAGGGGAATTTTTAGTTCCGATGGATAATGTTTTTTTGCTTGTATATGGTGGTATAAAAGGCTCTACACCCAAACGGCGTAAACCAGTAGCCCAGGCAATATATATTGTGCCCATATGCGGAAAAGCGACTTTTAGTTTTTCTTTTTTATTATCTGTTTTTTTTTCTTTATTTTTCATAATATTATTTTTCTCCTTCTTATCCAACTGTGATTTTTTCCAGAGGGAGCTTTGCATTTCCCTTATTTCTTCCGGAAAATACCGCATATATCAAAGTCAGACCGCCCACACGTCCCAGATACATAAGTATAATCAGCACGGTTTGCGAAAAAACATGCAGTCCCGGTGTAATCCCCAGTGTCAGTCCTACCGTGCCTACAGCTGAAGCAGCTTCATACAGACAATCTAAAAGTGGAAGACCTTCGTATACACTGATTGCGATTCCACCGCAAAAAAACATGGTAAAATAAAGCATAGCTATCGTTGCTGCATTTTTTATCACATAATGGTCCAATCTTCTTCCAAAAGCCTCTACGTTTTCCCGGCTTCTAAATGTCGCAATCGCATTTAAAATAAGCACCGTGAAGGTTGTCGTTTTCATTCCACCTGCTGTAGAACCCGGTGAACCACCTACTAACATCAACAGGATCATAACAGCTTTTGAAGCCTCACTCATCTTTGAAATATTTATCGTGTTAAATCCAGCTGTCCTTGTCGTTACCGATTGGAACGCCGCAGCTAGCAGGCGTTTTCCTGCGGATAAATTTTTTAGATCACAGACAAAGAAAAAAACTGTAGGAATTAAGATCAGGCCTGCAGTAGTCATCAGAATAATCTTGCTTTGCATACGGTAACGTTTAATATTCAGTTTATTCGTATAAATATCATCCCAGGTGAGAAAACCAATACCTCCTACAATGATCAACAGCATAATTCCCACATTTACATGGACATTTCCAGAATACCCGGTCAACGAAGGAAAGGGATTGTCAGCCGTCCCCAGAATATCAAACCCGGCATTACAAAAAGCAGAGATTGAATGAAACACTGACATCCAGATTCCCTTTCCGCCATAATCAGAAAAAAAAGCCGGCAGTAACAACAGCGTTCCTGCAGCCTCTATCAGAAATGTCCCCTTTAAGATAAATCTTGTCAGTCTGACAATTCCGCCCACTTTAGGTGCTGATATCGCATCCTGCATGGTGCTCCTTTGCATAAGTGATATCTTTTTTCCAGAAAAAAGGGAAACAGATGCTGCCACCGTTACCACACCAAGCCCGCCAATTTGTATGAGTACAAGAATAATCGTCTGTCCTGCCACAGACCAGTAGCTTCCAGTATCCTTCACAACAAGGCCTGTCACACATACTGCGGAAGTGGCTGTAAAAAGAGCCTCATGAAATGGAGTCC